>ERZ842401.72-NODE-72-length-122909-cov-17.678505_pt1 | contig 122909 bp, 104 predicted proteins | sample MGYA00521270_ERZ842401 | MGnify/ENA primary metagenome ERZ842401 (study PRJEB31892, sample SAMEA3878208) | bioreactor metagenome | biome: Moose rumen | place: Sweden | collected 2011-10 | study: EMG produced TPA metagenomics assembly of the PRJEB12797 data set... | reverse complement strand
AAATACAATCTATTACGCAAAAGAGGGGTGTCGGTTTTCGATACCCCTCTTTTGCGTAATCCGTTCAAAATCAGCACATTACACTTCACGCCCCTTCGCCGCCCCCACTCCGCACTTCCTTCGTCACCTCTAGCCACGCTGTCTTTTCCATTGCCCCGGGCTAATTGTTGTAATGGGCTTATAAACAGGGTGTTAGCCGCCATTTTTCGATGTTGGCTCGGGGTAAAAATTCCGGGCTAACCTTACTTCATGGCGGATAACTGTCTGATATTCAGGGAGTTTCTGAAAATAGCCCGGGGCGAGAGCTGGAAGTGGGGAGCGGATAGTGGATAGTGGATAGTGGAGAGTGGATAGTGGATAGTGGAGAGTGGAGAGTGGAGAGTGGAGAGTGGATAGTGGAGAGTGGAGAGTGGAGAGTGGAGAGTGGATAGTGGATAGTGGGGAGGAACGAGGTACGGGCTGCGGCTCCGGCCTGCCCCCGGATGTAGAAATACGTCCGGGGATATTTTTTTTGTGTATATTTGCATTATGAAAATGAGATGTTATCATATTATCTCCGTGATTTTGCTCCTTGGAGGCCTTGCGATTGGCTGTGAGAGAGAACATAACGAAAAGGAGACTTCGGACTATGGGAGTAATTCCGGAAAGCAGACAGATACGACAGAGACTCAGCCTGTTGATACGGTAACTGTCCCTGATGACAGATACGTTTTCAATAACTATGCATCCGGATATTCAATTGCCGTCCCTTCCGAGGATATGGTCCCGGATTCAACCCTTGCGCTGTATGGAATGGTCTTTAACTGGCCGGACTCGAAACTCCGTGTTACCTATGAGAGAGTTACCCCGTACGAGCAGAATTCCCGCGGGTACGGAATTTATACGGGGGAGTGGCTTGACCGTTATATTTCCAATCAGGTCTATATCAATCAGAACGGACTCTCGTATTTTACTCCTGCGATCAAGAACGATACTTCCGTTCTTCCGGGCTTTGACGTTACGGTTTATTCAATCCTTGCGAAGGGTCTCAGCCGTCCGTATTACAGGATAGCGATTATCCGGAAGGAAGGACAATGGGCCCGGTTCGGGCTTCTGGTCTATAAAAGCGTCAACCCGGATGATGAAAAGTTTGACGGGATTCTTAGGAGCTGGAGTGTTTTCACTCCCAGAGGCGGTGCGAGGAATTATCTCCCGGCCCAGCAGGCCCGTGAAAATCCGTCCTGGAATGATGAGACAAGGAATTATTACCGGAAGCTTCTGAACCAGAATACTCTTGATTTCGGGGTTTTTTCCGGTAGTATGACAACTCCGGACAAGAGCAATTACGAGTACAACTGGAATGTTATCGAGAGCGAAAAGGAGCGTCTCCAGGGATCTGAGGGAATAGGCCATGATTATGATATAATGCCAACTTACAACCACCTTTCCTGGTACTCGGAAAAGCATTACTTCCCTTCCGAAATGGCAGCGCATTTTGCTGGCGGAAATGGATTCAACGGGAAGCCGGTCCTTCAGTTCACGCTGCAGTACACAACGAATAACAATAACGTAAATCCCTCTAATACAAGCAATTGCGTTACTCCAATGTTTGATATTCTCCGGGGGAAATACGATTCCGATTTCATCAAGCTTGCATCGGATGTCAAAGCCTACGGAAAACCTGTCATTTTCCGCCTTAACAATGAAATGAACACAGACTGGACCAGTTACTGCGGGATGATGACGCTACTTGATCCGGACATTTTCATCGATACCTGGCGCTATCTTTACGATATCTTCGAGGAAAACGGCGTTGACAACTGCATCTGGCAGTTCAATCCTATTGCCGTAAGCTGTCCGTATTCGTACTGGGGAGAGGATCTTGCGTACTATCCCGGAAATGATTATGTCCAGATGCTTGGCCTTACGAATTATGAGATGAACAACTCCGAATGGGGAGTCGAGTCTTTCAAGAGCCGGTACACTTATATATACGATAAGAGTTACTCTGTGTTCGGCAATATGCCCTGGATAATCGGTGAATTCGCCTGCGGTGCAGGAGGGGAGACCAGCGGTGAGCTGGGAAGGTATCAGTCCAGGCAGGCGGAATGGGTCCGGGGTATGTTCAAGGACATAAAGAACAGAGAACCATATGCAGTTCCTATAAAAGGTGCAGTATGGTTCTCCTGTAACGACTACAGCGGTTCCGAAATAACTAATTACCTCCGTCTGGACGAAGACCTGACAGAAACCCTCGCCGCTTTCCGGGAGGGGTTCAGTTCTTTGGAATCGGAGTGACTATTCGGGAAGAAAAGCGTATCCGTCGATCTTTGCCCGTTTGATGCCTTGGGTTATTTCATCCCAATAGGCGTTACCTATGGTATGACACAATTCAAAGACCATAAGACCGTCTGTCATCTTAAGACCGTAGTACACAAAATTTTCCACGTCGTAATTTGCGCCCGCGTCTGAGAATGACGCGTATTGCTTGCATTCCCCGTTCAGGCGGTATGTTCCGGTAGAAAGGAAATTGATATAGGGCGAACTGTTCTCAGGCAGCACTTTCTCCACATATGCTCCGTTTTGGAAAACGTCCAGCTGATCTGCAAACCCTGTCTTGTAGAAGTCGGGGGATGCCCACCAGTATGAACTCCAATAGTTCTTGGACGGGGAGGCCCAGTTCTGGCCTGTAGAGAAATTAGCCCATGATCCGGCCCAGTATTCAAGGCTTACATCAGGCTTGATCGACTTAACACGGCTCCTGATTTCCCTGACATAGTCTTTAATAACCCAGCTGCGGAATTCCAGATACTGGTTCCAATATGGACCGTAGTGTTCGCCGGATCCATCAATGGACAGTACACAGGAGGGAAAATCTTCCACACTCTCGCCAAGATACTCCTCAAATGCCTTGTGAGAGGCTTCTGAATAGTCGCTGTAGTAGTCCTGCCAGCGGCAGTAATCCAGCACCAGGGCATCGATATCGTAGTTTGTGACGACCTCTTCGCAGAGGTCCATGACCATAGACCGTACTTCCGGGAATACGGGGTTGAGGAAACCGAATTTCGAGGAGTCTTCCCTAATATCCTGAAGACCGTTTTTGGTGAGCTGCTGACAGTACTTGTCCTCAAATGTGGAATCCTTGTACTTGTAGTCTTCACCGATATCCCATGTCGGAAGAACGGTTAGGGCTGCTCCGATTTTCATATTCCTCGACCTGCATTCGTCGATGAAAACCTGGAGATAGTCAAAGTTATGGTCAGTTTTGTTGTAGGTAATCAGCTGGGGAAGAATCTTGCTGGGGTAGCAGGTGCCTCCCTGCATCATCTTGACTTCCAGAATGACCATATTCAGACCGCTGCCCTGGATCTTGTCGAGAAAAGACCTTATGTTGGCGATATTTCTGAGACGGTGCCAGTTTATTGTTGCGCTGATCCACATAGACATATCTTTTTCGTTTCCGGTTGGAATGACTTCTTCCGGAGGAACGACAGGATCTACCTTTGTTGTATCCTGAGTGTTATCCGGCTCGGGCTCGGGATCAGGTATATCTTTGGAGCCGCATCCCGCTGCGAATAGCAGCGGAATGGCGGCGCAAAGAAAATGAATGAAGTACTTTTTCATCAATAGATTACAGTAGTTATCTCGTACAGGGTAACGAATTCGGCAATTCCGTTGTCGTGTCCTCCGGAAACCATTGCTACGTATCCGACGTTGTTCTGAGCATCGAAAATGAATGCGACTGATGGAGCCTGCTGACTTCCGCCGAATGCCTGGGTGCGGAGAAGGTAGTGGCTGTCGTCCTCATTTGGATCGGTGACTGTCTGGATTGTAAGGTAAGTCAATCCCCAGGAAGTAGATGCTGTTGCAACATAGGGCTTGTCGCGGAGAGAGAATGCCCTGATATCGCCCACGGAGTAGTGACCGTACTGATGGTTTAATTCGGATTCTACATAGTAATGTCCATCATCAATGCCGGTGCCATAGAGTACAATATCCTCTGACGCCTGCACACCCTTGCGGGCAAATACGCGATAGCCGTTATTGTTGCCCTGAGAGTCGCCGATAAACCACCAGCCGTTAACGTCAGAGCTTGCGGGGGAGATCATCTGTCCCCAGTTGCCGTCATTTCGTGGATAATCCGTATAGAATCCGGTCCATGATGGATTAGCATAGTCTCCGTCCTTGAAAGTATAAACGTTGTGCAGTACAGGAGGTTCATTTGCATTGGAAATGAAGTTTAGAATGAAATCTCCCTTAACGTCTCCGCCGCAGGACATATAGCGGTAAGCTCCTCCCATAGGTCCGTCATTGATAGCCTCCAGCAACTTGGTGGGCGCTTTGTCCCATCCGTCCAGCCATGCATAGACGTAGAAGTTGATGGCTTCAGTCGATCCTTCGTTAGAGGTGCACATTGAACCGATTATGATACCGTTCTCGTCGTTCGTAACATTACGTAGTTTGCTGACTTCGCACCCGTCCATGTTAAGTGTGCCCACCAGTTGTGCATCCTCACGTGATACGACATTTCCATCGACATAAACGATGTAATCAGCGGTGGCAAATCCAACGTTGGGCCCCTGGTTGTTGACGTAGGTGAGATTTGCGGCAGATGCCTTTTTCTCCCAAGCCTGCTCGCAGGTTATTGAAAGTGTGCCCTCGGTAGCAGAAACGTTATACGTGGTAGAATGGGCTTCGTCCTCGGAAACTACGATAATGGTAAACCCTTCTACGAGATCATAAGTGACATCTTCCTTAATGTTTGTCTTTGCTCCTGTGGATACTTTTGCTTCAAGCAGAACGGTCTTGTACAGATCGGCTTCGTCCTTTGCATAGTAGAAATCCGCGGATGGATTGTCGTCGTTGTGGACGGTGGCAAAATCAGAGAAAGCGGGGGTGATGATTGCTTTCAGGGCAATCAGTCTTGCTTCGGAGTTCCTGGTATCCTCCTCTTTCTTCCCTTCATCTTTTTCCTTGCAGGAGAAAACTGCTGCAAGTGTCAGAAGGGATGCAAAAATGCAGAAAAACTTTTTCATTGGGGTTGTGTATTTATTGGTTTATCTTTCAAATGATGCTGTAATCGTATATTTTTTTGATTTCCCGGTCATATTTGCAGTGACGGTAATCTCAAGGCTCCTGTCGATTATATCGTGGAGTCCCAGGAGACTTGGGGAGACGAAGGCGTCATAGGCCAGGTTAGCGCTTAGCTTCACTTTCGTTGGGACTCCGTCCTTGTCTTTCCAGTAACGGGCCTGTTCCCGCGGGATGGAGAAACTGATGGTCCCGTTATCCTGATCTATGTCCCCGACAAGTTGTTTGGCGACAGTCGAAAGGGGGGTGACCATATACATTGCGTGGACGGTGCAGTCATCGTGGACATATTCCTCATCCGGCTTTGCACAGGAAGAGAAAGCCACGAGGATAAATGACAAAGTTAAATAGAGTATCTTTTTCATTACCATTCCGGATTATTGTCATTAATGTCAATTGCATTATTGTTCGTCCTTTCTGAAAGCGGAATTGCGAAAGCATAGTAACGCTCGTGGAATATACGGGGGACACCGGCATCCACCTCGATGCGTTTGTATGTAAAAGACCCGTCGGTGTTAACGGTTACATCAACACCGTGCATAAGGGCTCCGCCAAGAACTGTTTCGGCCAGGCGCCAGCGACGAAGATCCCAATAACGGAGACCTTCTCCGGCAAGTTCAACCATTCTTTCGTGCCTGATCCACTTCATGAACTCATCCTTGTCAGTAGTGGCTCTCGGAAGGAGGCCGACCCTGGCCCTGACCTCGTTGAGGGGTGCTGCTGCAGCGGGAAGATCATTCAGATTTGCGAGTGCCTCTGCCTTGTTCAAAAGGACTTCAGCATAGCGGAGATGGATTCCGAAGTGGGAACTGCCTTTGGTCTCCCAGTTGGTGTCATTTTCAGTAATGAATTTGCGGAAGTAATAGCCTGTTGGGGTAGATGTTGTCCCGCTTGTCTGGCGGTAATCCTGTCGGGCATCCTCACCGGGATTCCCGTCAGCATCGACTTTGTACACCTGTATCCTTCTTCCCTCCCATGGAGCGTCATTATACAGGATTGAAGCGTAGAAGCGCGGTTCACGCCCCGTATATGGATCCGTATTCTGAGTATCCCAGTCAAAGGGAGTGCTGTCTGCATTTTCATATTCATCGGCCATTTCCGCGGTAGGACAGAGTTCGCCGTACACGCTTATGTCGCCGTGATACTTGCTGTCCCCGGAAGGTCTGAAGAAAACATCTGCCCTATGGGAAACGACTCCGTCCTTGGTGAAATCTATTGTAATGAGATTTTCGTTGTTGTGGGCATTTGATTCTGCGAAGACGGAAGCATAGTTGTCAAGGAGGGCTCCTCCGTATTTCTTGCAGGAATCGGCAGCATTGACGGCTTCCTGCCACTGCTCAGCATAGAGGGCTATTCTGGACAGGAATCCGAAAACGGCTTTTTTGTCAAGTCTCCCTGTCTCAATTGCAGAAACGGGTATATCTGCAGCAGAGAGTTTAAGGTCATCGATAAGGAACTGCCAGCATTCGGCGGGGGAAGAAAGTGGCTTGTCATTGCCTTCGGGACCTTCGACCTTAGTCCTTAAAATGCACCTTCCATATACGCGCAGCAACTGCCAGTATGCGAAATCCCTGACAAATCGTGCTTCTGCGCATCGGGTGGAGATAAAACTGGCCGAGAAACGGTCCGCATATGTCTGCGAAAGATCCCTGATGAATTCGTTGACGCGGCGAATCTCAGTGTAGCAGCCGGTCCAGCACTCGAAGCAGCCGGCACTGTTGGAGTCGAAGGATGATTCTTGTTGGTTGACCTGATTGTAACCCTGGCCGTACTGGTTCCAGGAACCGCTTTTCAGAAGGTCGGCATATGCGTCAGTGTATGTCGCAGCGTTACTGTTATATGATTCTACATTATTCTTCAGGTATGCGTACAGCCCGTACAGATAGTGGTCCACGGAACTCTCTGAAGAAAAGACCGTATTAGCGTCGAACTTGGTTGAAGGATCAAGATCCAGGGACCAGCTGCAGGAGGTCAGGGAAAGCATTATCACTGCTCCCGTCAGTATTATGTTCTTTACAGTATTCATATCGGTTCTCCTCCCTTTTCCTAGAATGTTATGTTAGCCCCCAGACTGAAAGTCATCTGCTGGGGATAGTAACCGTTGTTGACCCCCGGATTTTCCGGATCCAGGTACTTGAAATGACTCAGAGTCAGAAGGTTTGTTCCGGCAAGGTATATTGCCGCGCTGCTGATTCCAGCCTTTCGGACCAACTCCGGGGATAGATTGTAACTCAGTTGGACATTTTTGATCCTGAGGTAACTTCCGTCCACAATCCACCAGTCCGAAGCCCATGCATTCAAGGCATTCGTCGATGCGGAGAGCCTCGGATACTTCGCGTCCGTATGGTCCGGGGTCCATGCATCTTCGACAAGGTAGAGGACTGAATTGCCATTACCGTAGAACGCCCTGGTAAAGATTGTGTTGTCAGTTGTATTGTTGTAAGCGCCGGAAAGGTTGTAATCGCAGAGGGTTGCTCCCTGCAGCAGCGCTGAAAGTGTCCAGTTATACCAGCTAACGTCCAGATTGTAGGAGAATGTCATTTCGGGGATAGAACTGCGTCCGATCTTGATGTAGTCCCCTCTGGAATCGATAATGCCATCCCCGTTAATGTCTTCATACATCAAGGCGCCTTTTTCTACGTAGCCGCTGGGAGCTTTGGGATAAGAGGCGACTTCTTCGTCCGTCTGGAAGAATCCAAGGGCGTGGAAGCCGTATTTTGCCCCGAGAGGCTCCCCGAGGACGGGCCTGTATGACGGATGATTGTCAGTGATTCTTCGGCTCAGGACCCTGTTTCTGGACCATGATACCATCCCTGACATTGAGTATGACAATCCATTCGAGAACCAGTTGTCATGCCGTATGGAAAGCTCGAATCCGCGGTTGTCCATCCTTCCGGAATTCATCCACGTAGGATAGAATCCGCCGAGGGAAGGAGAGTACGTACCAATACTGTCGTACTCGAGGATGTTTGTGGTGTACTTATAATATACGTCGCCTTCGACGGTAAGTTTCTTATCGAGGAACGTGCCCTCGAATCCGGTATTGAAAGTCTGGGTATGAGACCATGAGAGGTCAGGATATACATAACCGCCGGAGTAGAAGGCAGACTGGGCTCTGGAACCGATGACAAAGGAATTGTCGCGGCTGGAAGAAGAAGAGTAGTTAGTCCTCCAAAGATAGGGGTCGATACTGTCGTCTCCGAGAACGCCGTAGGATACCTTCAGTTTGAGAAAGTCAAGCCAGGATGAGGCTCCGGACAAAAACTCTTCCTTGGAAAGCACCCATCCGAGCGCGAACGAAGGGAATATTCCCCATCGGTTTTCATTTGAAAACTTGTATGATGCATCCTCTCTGAGGGTTACTTCCGCAAGGTAGCGTCCGTCATATACGTATGTGAGCCTTTCCGCAAAGCCTGCGCGGCCATAGTTGTCAAATGAGCCGCTGGACGGGGTGGAAAGGTCAGGCGCAAGAGAGATGTCCATAGGAGAGGAGGTGAAGTAGCCTCTACCTGTTGCCGTCATGGTATCGCTGTAGGACCTGAGACTCTCGAACAGTCCGGTGAAGGAGATGCTGTGCTTTCCGAATGTCCGCGCATAGTCAAGCTGGGGACGTATTGTCATTTTCCATCCCCAGGAGGCTGATTTGTTGAATGAAATCAGGCTGATTCCCATCGATACCATAGGGGTCAGAGTCATCGTCGTAGGCTCAAGTCCATAAAGTTTGAAAGGTGTCATCAGCTGTCTGTCCAGTGTGTTCGAATAGTCGTAGGCGAAATTGACGGAGGCCTTGAGTCCTTTCAGAAGTTCAATGTTCCGGAAATCGTATTCCAACTTGGTGGACAGTTCCACGTTGTACCGTTTCTGATTCTGGTTCCCGGATTCAGTGAGGGCGGCAAGGGGAGTCCTCGTATAGGTGCCGTTGTGGAATCCTACTGCGATTCCGTCAGGAGCGTATGATTGTAGAAGGGGAATGGCGTAGTATGCCTGAGTAATAGGGCTGAATTCCGCAGGACGGGTGCTGCCCTGATCGTCATAACCTGTTGCAAAACTGTATCCGGGTTTATTCCTGTTGGAGAGGTTTCCTGAGAGGTTAAGCCCGAAAACCAGACCGTCAGCAAGATTGACGTCCAGATTCGTCCTGACGTTGTACCTTGCGAAGTCAGTCATTTTAAGGATGCCGTCCTGGTCCATAAGGCCAAGACTTGCGTAATAGCGTATCCTTTCATTTCCTCCGTTCAGGGAGATGTTGTGCTGATGAGTGAAACCGAAGGGTTTGTATATCTCAGCAAGGTGATTAACGTCGCCAAGAATCCCCAGGGCCTCCAGTTTTTGAAGATTCTCCTCAGTCCAGTACGGTGCCTGCCCGTCCAGTTCCATTGCCTTGTTGTGATAATAGACATACTGTTCTGCGTTGCAGAACTCCGGGACTGCGGTATTGGTTGTGAATGTAGCGGAACCGTTGTAGGATATTCTGGGACGGCCTGTGGCTCCGCTCTTTGTGGTTACGATAATAACACCGTTGGCTCCTTTAACTCCGTAGATTGATGCCGTTGCGGCATCCTTAAGGACTGATACGGAAGCAATGTCGGAAGGGTTCAGGTACGTGAAATTGCGTTCGATGCCATCTACGATGCAAAGCGGAGCGGAATCCCCGTTGAAGGTTGTGATACCTCTGACCAGCATTCTTGTCTGGTCTTCTCCAGGGGTTCCGGTTGTCTGGATGTTGGTCATGCCGGCGAGTCTTCCGGTAAGCATGTTCTGCAGGTTCGTTACCGGGGCCTTGTCGATATCTTTCGCGGTAACCTGGGAAACACTGCCCACGAGATACTCCTTCCTCTGGGAGCCGTATCCGACGACTACTACTTCATCAAGGAACTCTTCGTCCGGTTCCATATGGACATTGACGGATGTCCTGTCCTGGACTTTGATTTCGATATCCCTGTAGCCGATCATAGAGAACAGAAGAATATCACCGCGGGTAGCGGTAATGACGTAGCTGCCGTCTTCGCCAGTCATAGTGCCGGTTCCTGGTTTTCCTTTAACCATTACGGCGACTCCCGCTTCAGGACCTTCCGTTCCGGAAACGATTCCCGTAACCTTCAGGGACTGGGCATCGAGTGATGTCATGCCTGCAAGCAGGAGGACAAGCGAAGCTAAAACGATTTTACAAATTTTCATCTTGGTCAGTCAAACAGTTTTTTCACAAGTCCGATAAGATCGTCTGAATTATTCGTTGTGATATAATCCACCCCGTACCCTATCGCACGTGCCATATCATAGGTAGAGTCTATTGTCCATATATTTACTTCCATCCCCAGGGAATGGGCTGAGGTGATGTATTCCGGATGGCGGAACAGGTCATTATAAGCGTAGTCGATGCAATTAATGCCTTTGTCTGCAAGAGACTTGAAATCGGAGGTAGTAGTGAGATAGCCGATGGTTGCGCCGGGACGGAGTTCCGCGATTCTCGTGCAGATGTCCCATCCGAAGCTTATGTAATCAGAGTACGGCTCCATCCCCATTTCCCTCACAATCCGGAGCATCTCCTCCGTACAGTGGCGGTTCCTGTCGGCGGTCGAGTGCTGCTTTACCTCAATGACAAGTCTTGTATCGGTGTTTTTGAGAGCCTGTTCAAGATAGGATTCAAGGGTAGGGAGGGGTTCTCCGTTGGAGAGTGTTACGGAAGAGAGTTCTTCACTCGTGGAGTTCTGGATGGACTTTCCGGAAATTACGCCATCGTGATTTACGTATATCTTCCCGTCGGTTGTGATCCATACGTCCATTTCAGAACCATAGCATCCGAGGTCCTGGGCTGCCTTCAGAGCCGCAATGGAATTCTCGGGGACGGTCTTGTGGAAGCCCCGGTGGGCTATAACCTTAGGCTTTTTTGTAATTGATTCCGGAGTGTCAGTGATGGTGAGATCTACTGATCCGACAGGAGAAGAAACGTTTCCGCGAACTGCGAAAACCTTGTATAATCCACTCCCTATGCCTTCGGGGATAATGAGCTCCGCATTACCTTCATTTACAGTAGTTCTGCAGTCAAAGGTGAGGGACCTGTCGGAAACAGAGACAAGTCGCAGTATGTCTCCCTGGAGGAAGCCATCTCCGACAATACGGAAAGAGTTTCCGGGAGCAAGAGTCGCCATCGGTAGCATGGCGATATCCTTGATGACGATAGTCTCTGTCTGGAGAGGCTTGTCTGCGGCTTTCCAGAGCATTTTGACAGATTCTTCATCAAGGGGCGCGTCATAAACCCTGGCTATTACGATGTCACCGTTCCATGCTGCTTCGGCAGTACCTGAAGTGGAAGAATCGCCACCTATGCAGAACCATCTGTTGGAATTGCTGGATGGGAATACGAGTTCTCCGGGAGCATCAACGCTTCCTTTTAGTTCTCCGTTGACGTAGATGTGCGCTTTTGCTGCGCTCTTGTCCCATACGCCGACAACGTGATAATAAACCCCCGGAACGGCTTTAATGCCGCTTCGCGCCCATCTCCAGGTGCTTGTTCCGCTGGTGCTCGTGTTAGGTATATATGCGATTTCCCCGTCAGACATGCCTGCACTCATCAGAAGAAAGCCCATTCCGCCGGCTTCAGTACCGCAGAAGGGCTTAACCTCCCCCGTGTAAGTCTTCTCTGAGCTCATCATGAACTGAACCTCAAGGGAATGCCCGTCCTGCAGGCCTTCCCGGAGAATTTTTTCAGTGCCGTAGTTTATTCTGTAAAAACCTTCACTCAGGCGGCTTCCGGCACTTGGAAAAAAGCGGGCGATATTTTTTCCTGCGGCTTCGCTCCAGTAAGTGCAAAGCCCCGGACCGGCCATAGTGGTTATATCAATATTGTGTCCTGAAACATCGCTGGCTGTTCCGTCGTCATTGAATGAGACATCCAGAAGCAGGGTCATCAGAAGTGAATCTGCGTGGGAAACCGAATCCTCCGGCTCCTCAATAATCACGCCGTTGTCAGTCTCCTCCTTGGGATTATCCCCGGCCACCTCATCCGAAGGATCAGAACACGATAGCGCAGCACCAGAGAGAAGCGTCAGAATCAGTATCAGTTTTAATTTTTTCATACGTGGTCATACATCAAGACAAAAGTACAAAAAAATCGTTAATTTTGTACGGCTGATAAGCGGAATAATAATTATGAGAAGGTACTTTTATTCTATTCTCCTGATACTGAGCGTAACGTCTCTTTCTCTCCGGGCCCAGGAACTCTCCTGGCACGACGGATCGGAGTTCCCCATCTACGGAAAGATTTCGGACTCTACGGAGACCCGCTATGAGCGGCTCCCCGCGAAGCTTCACGGCATTTCCCGCGAAGCGGTCTGGTATCTCGGGACAAACAGTTCCGGCCTGTATCTGCGTTTCAGGACAAACTCAACGAGGATTGTCGCCCGATGGACGGCAAGGTACAAGAATACTATGCCGCATATGCCCAACGTCGGTACCCGAGGAATGGATATGTACACTCTTCTGGACGGAAAGTGGAGGTTCGTTGGAAGCGCTGTTCCCGCCTGGGACGGCTCTAATCCGTGCGAGAATCCCATTCTCGAGAACGGAGATCCCGTAGAGCGGGAGTATATGCTGTACCTTCCGCTTTATGACGGGGTTACGGCGCTCGAGATCGGGGTCGATGAGGATGCGATGATAGGTCAGCCGCTCGTGGATTCCCCTTCAACGGCGAAGCGGCCCGTTGTGATGTACGGGACAAGCATTCTGCAGGGTGCCTGCGCTTCGCGCCCCGGTATGGCCCATACGAATATTATTTCCCGCCGTCTGGACCGCGTCGTCTATAACTTGGGGTTCAGCGGCAATGCAATGCTGGACCTGGAGATCGCGGAGCTGATGGCCTCTGTGGAAGATCCGGCAGTGTTCGTCCTCGACTATGCGCCCAACGCCTGGGATTACCTGATTGACGAAAAAGGGGAGCAGTTCTTCCGCATAATCCGCGACGCTCACCCTGATGTTCCCGTGATATTCATCGAGGACGTAACCTTCCCTCACTATATTTTCGACAAACATATCCGTGAGGAGGTGGACAAGAAAAACGCCGCCCAGCGAAGGCTTTACGACAAACTCAAGAAACAGGGTGAAAAGCGAATCTACTATATTCCCACTGACAATCTCTGCGGTACGGACGGCGAAGCTTCCGTCGAAGCGATCCATTTTACAGACCTCGGAATGCTCCGCTACGCGGACGAAGTCACTCCTGTTATAAAGAAAGCTATAAAAAGGGCCCATAAATGAAAAAAGTCGTAGTATTACTATTTAGCGTTCTGGCGGTTTCGTGTATGGATCCGGATGTCAGGAGTGCTAAGGAGTTGTGCGGGAGGATTGTCGGGGAGAAGTCTTCCGGTTTTGTGTTTGAAAAGATTGCTTCCGATGGGGATGCTTATGAGATCGAGTCTGTCGGGGATAAGATTGTAGTAAGGGGAAACAATGCAAATTCTATGGCGGTGGGCCTTAACCGGTACCTGACGGAGTTCTGCGGGACTACGGTCAGCTGGTGGGATTATGTCCCTACGGTGATGCCGGAGACTCTCCCCGTGATTCCTTCAAAGGTCATGGCAGAGGCTCTTGTCCCTCAGCGGTTCTTCCTTAATTACTGCACCTTTGGCTATACTATGCCCTGGTGGGGTTGGAAAGAGTGGGAGAGGTTCATCGACTGGATGGCCCTGAACGGAATCAACATGCCCCTTGCCATTACCGGCCAGGAGGCTGTGTGGCAGAAAGTATGGCGGAAATGGGGTCTGTCGGACGATGAAATCCGTTCTTTTTTTGTGGGTCCTTCGCATCTTCCCTGGCAGAGGATGTGTAACGTGGACCGCTGGGAAGGTCCGCTGCCCCAGGAGTGGATTGATTCACAGGCCGCGCTCGGGAAAAAGATACTCCGGAGGGAAAGGGAACTTGGAATGCACCCCGTCCTTCCCGGATTCGCAGGCCACGTTCCAGCGGAACTTGCGGATCATAATCCGGGCCTGGATACAACCAGGGTGAGTTATTGGGGAGGTTTTGCGGACAAGTACAGGACTACTTTCCTTGCTCCCATGGACCCCTCCTTTGCGGCAATCCAGAAGGATTTCCTGACGGAGCAGGCGAAACTTTACGGTACGGACCATATCTACGGGGTCGATCCTTTCAATGAGATTGACGCTCCCTATTGGGATCCGGAGACGCTGGCAAAGATGGCAGACGGTATTTACAGGTCTATGGCGGAAGTCGATCCGGACGCGGTATGGCTCCAGATGGGCTGGCTTTTCTATGCGGACCAGGAGCACTGGACACCGGAGAATATCGAAGCCTATCTGACCGCAGTACCTGAAGGCCGTCTGATTATCCTTGATTACTATCTCGAGAATATCGCGATATGGAAGCGTACGAACCGTTTCCATGGCGTTCCGTACATCGCCTGCTACCTTGGGAATTTCGGAGGCAATACGGTGATTGAGGGTAATATGAGGGATATCTCCGCGTGGACCCGGGAGGCTTATGAGGACGGGGGAGGGAATCTTGTTGGAATAGGCTCCACTCTCGAGGGGTTCGGCGTTAATGAGCCAGTGTATCAGTTCCTGATGGACAAGGCCTGGGATACGGGTATTTCGGACAGCAGGCGCGTCGATATGATTGCTGACTCGAGGTTCGGCCGCGAAAGCGACAGCTTCCGGGAGGCCTGGCACCTTCTCGATGAGGATATCTACACCTCCGTTTCCCGCACCGGCCACGCTACCCTTAATATGGCCCATCCCTGTTTTACGGGATGGTGGCACTGGACTACCAATCCGATGATAACCTATGACAATTCGACCCTTGGCGAGGTCTGGAAGCTGATGCTGGAGGATACTTCTGATAAGGACGAGTATCTTTTCGACGTTGCGAACGTCGGGCGTCAGTGGATGGGCAATCATTTCCGCGAGCTCAGGGATCTCTACACTGAGGCATATAACCGCAGGGATATTGAGGCTCTCGAGGCTCTCAGCGGTGAAATGCTCGGGATATTTGACGACACCGAGGCGCTTCTTTCCTCCCGGGAGGAGTTTTCGCTCAGACGCTGGATTGAAGATGCCCGCCGCGCAGGGTCCTTAAGCGATTACTATGAGCAGAATGCCCGTACGCTCGTTTCGGTATGGGGTGACAGCTATCATCTTTGCGATTACGCATCGAGGGCCTGGACCGGACTTCTCGGTACTTACTATAAACCCCGCTGGAAGATGTTCTTCGACAGGACGTCGGCCGCTCAGGAATTTGACCAGGCGGCTTTCGACGAGGATATATGGGCCTTTGAAAACGACTGGAGGATGGTCTCGACCCCGGTGACGTATCCTGCTCCCGAGAATCCTGTCGATGTCTCCCGCCGCCTGATTGAAAAATACAATATCTAAATAAGTATGAAAACCAAGACTTCAGTTAATTTTGGCTATGTGGTCTTCCTGTCGGTGGTCGCTGCTATCGGCGGAATCCTGTTCGGGTATGACACAGCAGTCATCTCAGGAACAACGGACATAGTCGCAAACCAGTTCGGCCTTGACGAACTGGCAAAGGGGTGGTATGTCGGATGTGCCCTCATCGGCTCTATTATCGGCGTGCTCGTGGCAGGAATGATGAGCGATTTTCTCGGAAGAAAGCTTACGATGCTGATTTCTGCCCTTATGTTCTCGATTTCCGCCATTGGCTGCGCCGTCTGCGGTGACATGACCCAGCTCGTGGTGTTCCGTATGATCGGCGGATTCGGAATCGGCGTCGTGTCCATCGTTTCTCCAATCTACATCTCCGAGGTCGCCATTGCTCAGAAGAGGGGAACCCTCGTGTCGCTTTACCAGCTTGCTATCACCGTGGGATTCCTTCTGGCTTACCTTATCAATTTCCTTGTCCTTAAGAGTGCTGACATTACCCTCGCGGAGTCTCCCGCCGAGGCCCGTTCCGGTCTTGCCCTGACTGACAGGATGTTCAACAGCGAGTACTGGAGGGGAATGCTCGGATATGAAACGATCCCGGACCTACTGTTCCTCATCGTTATCTTCTTCATCCCTGAAAGCCCCCGCTGGCTTATTGTAAAGGGGCGTGACGCGGATGCTGCGAAAGTGCTTATGCGTATCTACGGAACGGCGGAGGAGGTTGACAATCAGATGGCTGTCACTAAGGCTTCTATCGCCGGTGAGGTCAAGTCTGAGTGGAAGGCTCTTCTGGAGCCCGGAATCCTTGTGGCCGTGCTGATAGGTTCTGCTATTGCTATCCTTGGCCAGTTCATGGGCGTAAACGCGGTGCTTTACTATGGGCCGGAGATATTCAAGAATGCTGGATTCGAGGATCCTCTGTTCCAGACGGTCCTTGTCGGCGTGGTTAATATGCTGACTACGGTTATCGCCCTTCTGATCATTGACAAGGTGGGCCGGAAAAAGCTTGTTTACTGGGGTGTTTCGGGAATGATTGTCTGCCTTCTTATGATTGGCATTTACTTCCTTCCCTCAACGAACCTTCCTACCTGGTTCATGCTTACTTTCTTCCTCCTGTATGTGTTCTGCACCGCTATTTCCATCAGCGCTGTCGTGTTCGTCCTCCTGAGCGAAATGTATCCGAACAGGGTTCGCGGTATGGCCATGTCAATCGCCGGATTCGCGCTTTGGCTTGGTACGTATCTGATAGGCCAGCTCACTCCCTGGATGCTTAAGAATCTCACTCCTGCGGGAACGTTCTTCCTCTTTGCATTTATGTGCCTGCCTTACCTGTACCTGATGCGCTTCAAGGTGCCTGAGACTACGGGAAAGACTCTCGAGGAAATCGAGGAGTACTGGAAGAAGAAATAGGGGATATAAAACTATTTAACAGGCTTCAGACCAAGTTCTGAGGCCTTTTTTCGCATAAGGGCGTCAGCTTCTTCGAAGTTGTTGCCGATGATCCCGTCGAGGATTGCGTTCTTGACGTATTCCTTCAACTGTCCGATAGTGTTGCAGGGAGGGATGCCGAAGGTCTCCATCACGTAGTCCCCGGTGATGGGGTTCTTGAAGTTCCGGATTGCGTCTTTTTGCTCGACCTCGACAAGTTTTGCTTTGACAAGGTCGAAATTCCTCCTGAGCCGGGCCACTTTTTCGGGGTTCTTGGAAGTGATGTCCGCGTTGCACAGAATCATAAGGTCGTCGATGTCCTCCCCGGCGTCGAAAAGGAGGCGGCGGACGGCGGAGTCGGTGACTTCGTCGTCGACGAGGGCGATGGGCCTGAGGTGGAGGCCTACAAGCTTCTGGACGTATTTCATCTTCTCGTTAAGGGGCATCCTCAGGCTCTCGAAAATCTTCGGGACCATACGCGCTCCAACGACTTCGTGTCCATAGAAGGTCCATCCGGTGCCCTCGACGAAGCGTTTGGTGGCGGGCTTTCCGATATCGTGAAGAAGGGCGGCCCATCGGAGCCATAGTTTTCCTTCACGGTCCGTCTCAGCTACGTTGTCAAGAACCTTGAGGGTGTGGGAGAAGTTCTCCTTGTGGCCTTTTCCGTCAACAGTCTCGGTCCCTTTGAGTTTGACAAGACAGGGGAGGAACTGTCCGAGGAGTCCGGCCTCGTCCATAAGGCGGAAGGCCTTCGAGGGGACGTCCGTAAGGAGCATTTTGTTGACCTCCTCGACGATACGTTCCTTGGAGAGGATTTCAACCCTGTAGGCGTTTCTCTTTATGGACTCGAAGGATTCGTCAGTAATTCGGAACGGATGCTCCGGGGTAGAGAGTTTCGTCGCAAAGCGGATAGCCCGGAACATACGGAGGGGATCGTCGCTGTAAGTCGTATCCGGGTCGAGGGGGGTACGGATTATTCCGGAGTCAAGGTCCCGGATACCGCCGAATGGGTCTACAAGCGCCCCGAAGTCCTCCTTCTGGAGACTGAATGCCATAGCATTGATTGTAAAATCGCGGCGCATCTGGTCTTCTTCCAGAGTGCCGTCTTCAACGATGGGCTTACGGGAATTACGGTTGTAGGATTCTTTCCTGGCTCCGACGAATTCGACTTCTATGCCCTTGTAATGGAGCATAGCGGTGCCGAAGTTCTTGAAGACGGAAACCTTTGTGCCGATTTTCGCCGCCACGGCGCCGGCAAGTTCGATGCCGCTGCCCTCGACTACAATGTCGATATCGTTGTTTTCCCTCCCAAGGAAACAGTCCCTGACGTATCCGCCGATCACGAAGGCGCGAACGCCCTTTTCCCTTGCCGTTTCGCTGACAAGGGTGAAGAGGGGATGGTTCAGATATCCTTCAGTAATCGTGGTCATTTTATCATTTCTTCCCAAACCGGGGCCTTTTCCATAAACTCGAAGCCGTCATCTTTCCTTTGGAAGATAAAAGTCTTTTCCCCGTTTGTTATCGTAATGTAGCGGACTCCAAGCGAGGTGTTATAGCGAAGGGCCTGGTCAACGGCGGATTGGTCCAGCGTAACGTCATTCCGCTTGCATTCGACGACCATTAGTGGTTTCCCGTCCCTTCCGTACACGACGATATCCGCCCTGTAGGGCTTTTCCCCGACCTTCAGGCTGACTTCGCTCATCATCATATGTTCGGGAACCTTCAGGCCCGTGGAGAGCACGCCGATGAACCATTGCCTCACCCTTTCTTCAGGGGTGAGGGCGACGCTCTTTTTACGGAGCGGATCCCATACCATATCACTTTGCATCGCAGTGCAAAGGTAACCAATTTTTTGTTTAACTTTGCAAAAGAGCACTATGGAAAGCGCGGACCGTTTTATACGTTATATAAAGGATGTGCGGAGGTATTCCTCCCGCACCACGGAGATATACGCTGATGCGATCCGCCGCTATTTCGAATTCACTGACCCCGAGCGGGCCTGCTCCCTCGAGGAGAATCTTTCCCTCTCATCCCTTCGCGCCTATGAGGCCCATATGATAAGCGCCGGGCTGAGCCCCAGGACCGTCCACCAGCAGATATCCGCGATAAGCAGTTTTTCCAGTTTCCTTGTCCGGGAAGGGGCTATAAGGGGGAACAATGCAAAAACTGTCCGACGTCCCAAATTATCAAAGCGCCTCCCGGAGTTCTACAGGGAGGATATCCTTAACGAATATCTGGAGCGGACGGAGGCCGATGCCGGCGAAGACACGCTTGACGTCCTTCGCTCCTATGGGCCCGCCCCTACGGAAAAAACGGCGGTTGAAATATACCGCAGGCGGCTTAGAAGGATGATTATTTCCCTTCTTTGGGCTTCCGGGATAAGAAGGGCGGAACTGATAAGTCTCAGGGTGGATTCGTTCAATCCGTCGAGGGGAATACTCCGCGTAAGGGGAAAAGGAGATAAAATGAGAGAAATTCCGCTTCCTTCATCCGTATGTCGTGAAATTTCGTTATATTTGGAAGCAGCGGAGCTGATGGACCCGGACCGGGGAGGGGAGTCGTCTCTTCTTGTTACCGAAAAGGGTAGGCCCCTGTACCCTGAATACGTGGACAGAACCGTCAAGGCGGAGCTCTCGGATGCGGGATTGACGGGACGTAAGTCCCCCCACGTCTTAAGGCATACGATTGCGACGGAACTGCTGGACAAGGGCGCGGACCTTAACTCCATCAAGGAATTGCTGGGCCACAGTTCGCTCGCCGCGACGCAGGTTTACACTCACAGTTCGGTCGAAAGACTGAAATTAGTTTATAACAGAGCCCATCCAAGGGCAAAAAAAGAAGGAGGATCAAGTAATGATTAACATCAAGTCATTGAAATTCGATGCAGACGAGAAACTGCTCGAGTATGTGGAGAAAAAAGTAGGAAAGCTCGAAAAATTCTTCGACAATATGGGAGACCTCGACGTCACCCTGTCCCTGCTCCCGGATCCTGAGAACAAAGCCGTTAAGATCCAGACCCGTTTCCCCGGAGAGGACCTCGTTATCGAACGTAACGCAAAGACTTTCGAGGAGGCCGTCACGGAGGCCGCTGATGCGATGAAGGAAAAGATCGTCAGGGCAAAAGAGCGTAAGTTCGACAAGTAGCCGTTGAGAAAGAGTGGCTGCAGCTAAAGCTTATTCACAGACAGCGCAGGAAGCGCGCACACTCATTGAAGATGCCTCCAAGGGCATCTTCAAGAGTGTATACCTGCTCTTTGGCGAGGAACCCTTCTATACGGACAGGGTTTGCGAGGCCGTAACCGGCCACTGCCTCCAGGAGTGGGAGAAGGACTTCAACGAGACAATCTGCTTTGGCGCTGATGTTGACGCTGAAACCGTTGTTACAGCGGCAAGGCGTTTCCCGATGATGGCGGAGCGTCAACTCGTCGTCGTGAAGGAGGCCCAGATGATGAAGGACCTTGAAAGCCTTTCCTTATACTGTGACAATCCCCTTGACTCCACAGTCCTTGTTATATATGCAAGGGGAACCGCCATCGACAAGAGGAAGGCCCTTTACAAGAGTGTCCAGAAGCTTAAGGGCGCCGGAGCCGTTCTCGAGAGTACCCCTGTCCGCGACTATCAGATTCCTGACTGGATCATTTCATATTATGCATCCAGAGGCCTTTCGATAGATCCTGAGGCGGCGCGTTTTCTCGGAGAGGCGGCAGGAACAGACCTTTCGAGAATAGCCGTAGAAACGGATAAGCTCCTCAAAAACCTTCCTGAAGGCACCAGGACCGTCACTGCTGAAGACATAGAAAGGAACGTCGGAATCAGCCGTCAGTTCAGTGTGTATGAACTGACAAAGGCCCTTTCCTATAAGAAAAAGGCGGACGCAGTCCGCATTGCCACTCATATCGGTAACGAACCCCGTTTCGTCCTGCTTGTTCCGGTCGCGGCACTAAGCACACACTTCGGTAGAATCCTGAGGCTCCACGCCCTCCTTATGCAGAATCCGTCCGCAAGCGCTGATGAAAAGGCATCGCTTCTTGGGGTCAACAGGTTTTTCCTCGGAGAGTATGACTCTGCGTTGAGGAATTATCCCCTTAAGTCCGTAATGGCTGCAATTTCCCTTTTGACGGAGTACGACTATAAGGGAAAAGGCGGCGACGGAGGCGAAGCTCCGCAAGGGGATCTCTTTGTGGAACTCGTTACAAAATTATTAAATTTTTAGAAATACTTATTGTAATTCAATATTATTATCTATATTTGCAGAAAATCTGTTGAAATGTCAATTATAGAAATCAAAAACGTCAGCAAGAGTTTCGGCGAGAAAGTCGCCCTTGACGATGTGAGCCTTTCCATTGACGAGGGAACGATATTCGGCCTGCTGGGCCCTAACGGCGCTGGAAAATCCACTCTGATACGTATCATCAACCGTATCACTATCGCATCCGCCGGAACTGTTTTCTTCAACGGTCACCCTATTACGGATGACGATGTCTCCAAGATCGGATATCTTCCCGAGGAGCGCGGTCTCTACCGCAAGATGAAGGTCGGGGACCAGGCGATGTACCTTGCCCAGCTGAAGGGAATGTCCTCCCGCGATGCTGCAGTCGAACTCAAGAAATGGTTCAAGAAATTCGAGATTCAGGACTGGTGGAACAAGAAGGTCGAGGAACTCTCCAAGGGTATGGCCCAAAAGCTCCAGTTCATAACGACCGTTGTCCATAAGCCTAAGCTTATGATTCTCGATGAACCCTTTTCCGGTTTTGATCCGGTAAATGCTGAACTCATCCGTTCGGAAATCCTACGTCTGAGGGACGAAGGAGCGACGGTAATCCTTTCGACACATAATATGGAGTCCGTGGAGGCGCTATGCGACAATATCGCCCTTATCAACAAGTCCAGGCTCGTTATTACCGGAGGTACAGACGAGATCCGTCACCGCTATGGTGAGGACAACGTAGAAATCGAGTACTCCGAGGGCGTGGAGCGCCGTAACCTCGTGGTCTCCAGAGCTGACGTCAACGCTACCCTTTCTGACCTTATCGGCAAGGGCGTAACCATCAACTCCTTCAAGGAGGTCATCCCGCGTATGAACGATATCTTCATTAAACTTGTACAGGAGTAAGACGCTATGAATTTCAAGAAATTAGGCATAATTATCCAGCGGGAATACCTGAACAAGGTAAAGAAGAAGAGTTTCATCCTTATTACCTTCCTCGCCCCGATTCTGTTTGCGGCAATCGCAATCCTCCCGACCGTCATAATGATGGGAACCAAGGAGCAGGCAAAGAGGGTAGGCGTCGTGGACCGTTCCGGCATCGTGATGCCTTTCCTCGTGAGTAACGACAACGTCACTTATGTGGACCTTGGCCCGGGCGCTCCGCTCGATTCCATCAAGGCTGATTTCAAAGCCTGGGATGTGGACGTCCTCCTTTCGATAAGCGAACTGGATACTGAGAAACGTACCCTCACCGCTGATACCTATTCCGAGAAACCCCTCGGAATGGATACCGGGGAGAACATTGAACATCGGATCAATGACGCCGTCGAGGCATACAGGGTGGAATCATACGGCATCGAGAACCTCAAAGTCATAATGAGCGAGGTTAAATCCAACATCCACGTCCACAATTACACCATCGATGATTCCGGCAATGAACAGATATCCGAGTCCGGTGTCTATATGGCCGTATCGATGATACTCGGTATGATGCTTTACATGTTCATCGCCCTGTTCTCCGGAATGGTAATGTCCTCTGTGATTGAGGAGAAGTCCTCGCGTGTCGTAGAGGTCCTCGTGTCCTCTGTCAAGGCAACTGAGCTGATGTTCGGAAAGATTATCGGAGTCGCCCTTGTCGCCCTCACGCAGTTCCTTCTGTGGATACTCCTTACCGGGGTTATCGTAGGTGTTGCAGGCAGCATCATAGGTATGGACAAGATTATGTCTGTCGGTACAGAGGCTGTCTCCGCCAGCGATATGGGCATCCACCCCGATATGGATGTCGATCTGGAGTCGCTTCAGGCTGCAGCGGCACAGCCGGCTGATTCTGTTGCAGTCAGTGCCGGGCCGTCCGGAATGGAGGCCGTCGTCTCGACACTGGGTAATCTCAACATCGGCCAGATCGTTATCGCGTTCCTGCTGTTCTTTGTCTTCGGCTACCTGCTGTACGCATCGCTGTTTGCGGCAATTGGCTCCGCCGTCGAGAATGAGGGAGACAGCAATCAGCTCCAGCTGCCGGTGACCATTCCCCTTATGCTTGGATTCTTCGTGGCTCTGTACGCATTCAAGGCGCCGGACAGCCAGCTTGTGTTCTGGTTCTCTATGATTCCTTTCACTTCGCCTATCGTGATGCTGGCGAGGATTCCTTTCGGAGTCGCCGCCTGGGAACTGGTTGTATCCATCGTGCTCCTGATATTGACTTTCATCGGATGCGCGTGGGCTTCAGCAAAGATATACAAGGTCGGAATCCTGATGTACGGAAAGAAATCGACGTTCAAGGATCTTTGGAAGTGGTTGAAACAGAAATAATATGAAAAACGGGAACAACGCATATCTGTGGGTCCTCGTCGCCGTCGCGATAGTTGCTGTCATCGGGACGGTGCTAAAGCACGAGCCCTCGGTTTCGGTGAAATGGCACAGGGTGGCAATGGACGGGTCCAGGACCGGAGTTTCCCCGGTTGTCGCCGGAAACGTGGATGCCTGCCTTGGAATCGTGGAGGGAGAGATGTATAAGGCCCCTAACGGCAGGATTTACGAAGGTGGAAGTATCGTAAAGGTAGCTGAGTCCCTTATCTCCGTCCAGCCACGGATGGAAAGACTCAAGACCAAGGTAGGGTTCAGCGCCCGCGAAATGAGGAAGAAGGCTCCCGAGTGCGAACTCAGCGATATGTTCGCTGATGCTATGAGGGCAAAGGCCTCAGAGGTGTTCGGAGTTCCGATGGACTTCGCGCTCACGAATTTCGGCGGAATCCGCTGTGACCTTCCGGGCGGAGATATCCTTCTTGAGGACATCGAGTCTATGTTCCCGTTCAAGAACTATCTCTGTTGGTGCACTGTCAGGGGAGAGGGTCTCCTCCGGCTTTTCGACCAGATGGCTGCGAATGAAAAGACTCCATTCCAGGTTATCAGCGGAGCAAGGGTTGTCCTGAGGGACGGGAAGGTGGTCTCATCGGAGATTGGAGGGGAGCCGGTAGACCCTTCGAGGCTCTATAATGTTGCAACCATAGACTTCCTTCTGAGCGGCGGCGACAAGATTGCCGTCGGTGCCGTCTCAGAAAAGGTCGAGCTGTCAACTGTCCTCCTGAAGGATGTAATGCTTGATTATGTCCAATCAAGGGAGGTCGTGGATTATGAAACTGACGGACGCGTAACTGTTGTGGAGTGATGAAAAGGAATTCTCTGTTTTATCTTGGCGCAGTCGCAATTGCGCTCGTTGCCGGAGTTGTCACATATTTTGTGGTCAATGCCCACGCAAGGCATTTCACTCTCATCCATGTCAATGATACCCACAGCCATTTCGAGCCCATTAAATCCGGCGACTGCGCCGGTATGGGCGGAATCATCGAAAGGGCGGCATATATCGACAGCGTAAGGAATGCGGTAGGGAAGGACAACCTCCTCCTCCTTCACGCCGGCGATTTCAGCCAGGGAACGACCTATTTCAGCGAACTTGGCGGAGACCTTGAGATCGATGCGCTTAACTCTATCGGCTACGATGCCGTAACGCTCGGGAACCATGAGTTCGACAATGGACTTGAAAATCTCGGAGACCGGCTGGAAAAGCTTCGGATGCCGGTAGTGTGCTGTAACCTGGATTTCTCACCTTTCAAGATAGGGCAGTTCGTAAAGCCTTATACGATTGTGGAAAAGGGCGGCGTAAAGATTGGTATCATCGGTGTCGTCTGCTCCCTTAAGGATATGGTCGCGGGAGATATCTCGGACCGCGTTCCGGAGCGTGAGATGATTCCTACGGTCCAGCTTTATGCGGATTCGCTCAAATATGACTACAAATGCGATATGGTCATCGCGTTGACCCACATCGGCTATACTGAACACAATCCCGGAAATATTACGGATCCTATGCTTGTGGAGGGAACATCGAATATCGACCTTGTCGTCGGCGGTCACTCTCATACGTTCCTTGAGAGCCTGCCCCGTTTCCGTAATAAAGCGAAGCGCCGCATCCCCGTCACTCAGGACGGCTGGATGGGCGCTTGGTTAGGTCAGGCGGAGATTACCGTAAGGTAATCACAGCCTTTCGATAAGTTTCTCGAATATCAGACTCATACGGTCTGCGGCGGCGTCTGCGGCTTTGACGATGGCTTCGCCGTCAGTGACGTAGTCTTCGTCATCGGTAGCGTGGGCCACGTCCGTGATGACGGACATTCCGAAGACGGGGATGCAGCTATGACGCGCGACGATAACCTCAGGCGTAGTGCTCATACCTACTGCGTCAGCTCCGACGGAACGGAAGTAGCGGTACTCGGCGGGAGTCTCATAGGTCGGACCTGTGCAGCTGATATAGACGCCTTTTCGGACAGTGATGGAGTTTTCCTCAGCAATCTTTTCCGCAAGACGGATAAGCGAAGGGTCGTAGGGACGCGTCATATCCGGGAAACGGGGGCCGAAGTCTTCGAGGTTCGGGCCGATCAGGGGGTTGGGTAGGAGGTTGATATGGTCCCTGATTATCATAAGGTCGCCTACGTGGAAGTCGAAATTCGTTCCTCCTGCGGCATTCGAAACGAACAGGTATTTGATCCCGATCACCTTCATGACACGTATGGGGAGAACGACCTGCTTCATATCATAACCCTCATAGTAGTGGATACGGCCCTGCATTGCGATTACCGTTTTTCCGCCGAGGGATCCGACAATGAAATTTCCCTTGTGGCCGATCGCCGTAGATACGGGGAAACCGGGAATATCCTTGTAGGGGATGGTGAGGGGATTTTCAATCTTGTCAGAGAGTTTTCCGAGGCCGCTTCCAAGTACGATTCCTACCGTGGGCCTGAGGTCTCCGAGTTTTGAACGCACATAGTCGGAGGCCGCGTATATTGTTTCGAGTTCTGTCATAGTCTTTCAATCATTTTTTTGAAGAGGACGGTCATCCTGCCGGCGGCTGCGTCTGCAGCTTCCACGACGTCATTTCCGTCATTCACATAATCTTCCGAATAGTCGTCGTGGGCCTCGTTCGTGATAACGGACATTCCGAACACGGGCAGGGAGGCGTGACGGGCTGCGATTACCTCCGGTACGGTACTCATACCTACTGCGTCGCCGCCGATTGAGCGGAAATACTTGTATTCCGCGGGGGTCTCATAAGTAGGGCCCGTGTTTGCCACGTAGACACCCTCTTTGACGGGGAATCCGCATTCTGAGGCGATTTCCTTCGCAAGGCGGATAAGCGACGGGTCATAAGGCCTGGTCATATCAGGGAAGCGGGGACCAAGCTCGTCGATGTTGGGGCCGATGAGGGGGTTGGGCATCAGGTTGATATGGTCCTTGATGATCATCAGGTCGCCGATGTGGAAGTCGAGGTTGGTGCCTCCGGCTGCGTTTGAGACCATAAGGACCTTGATGCCAAGGTCCATCATTACCCTGATGGGCATTACGACGTTTTCCATAGGGTATCCCTCGTAGTAGTGGATTCGTCCCTGCATGGCGATGACGGTCTTGCCGCCGAGGGTTCCGACTATGTAGTTTCCCTTGTGGCCGACAGCGGTAGAGACGGGGAATCCGGGGATGTCGCGATAAGGGATGACAAGCGGATCCTCAATATGTTCCGCAAGGGAACCGAGTCCGCTTCCGAGGACGATCCCTACGACGGGCTTTCTCCCGCACAGTCTCGGACGCACTGAACCTGAGGCAGCGCGCACCTTTTCCATAGGTGAGTCCATATTCTAGAGCTCTTCGAAACTTACGTCCGTAAACTCGTCGCCTTTTTTCTCGGGGAGGTCCTTGAGAAGGTTCTCGCGGATGTACGCTATCGCTTCCTGGAGGCCTTCAGAGAACTTTTCAAAATCTTCCTTGTAGAGGAAGATCTTGTGCTTGTCGTAAGCGAATGAGCCGTCCCTTTCGACACGGCGTTTGCTCTCTGTAATAGTCAGGAAGAAGTCATTTCCTTCCTTGGTGGATTTCACGTCAAAGAAGTAGGTACGCTTTCCAGCCCTTACCGGTTTGGAGTACACGTCTTCAGCGCGCTCACCAAAACGGTTCCTCTCATAATCTTCGTACATAGTATCACTCATTTAATAAGGTTTCCCACAAATGTAAGGAAATAATTCAAAAATTCACTAAATTTGCGAAAATTATTTGGATACGAAGATATTTGAAATATGCTAAACCGAAGAATCCTCAGAATCAAGGCTTTCAAGGTCCTGTACAGTTACGCTGAGAACCCGGATATGACTTTCAAGGAGGCGCAGTCGCTTCTTGATGCGTCTTCGGAGGCGACAAGGGATCTGTACCTTTTCCTTCTTGGGATAGTGGAGCCTCTGACGGAAGAGGCCAGACGGCTTGTTGAGGCCGCAAGGGAAAAGTTCAACCCTACCGAGGAGGAACTTCATCCCAATCTTAAATTCGTATCCAACTCCCTTTCGCCGCTTCTTGCCGGCGATCCGGATTTCCGTAAACTGCTTCAAAAGAAAAAGCTTTCCTGGGACCAGTACGACGTCCTTATCCACAATCTCTACGAGTCTATAAAAGGCAGGAAGTGGTTCCGTCAGTACCTGGATTCTCCCGAGGTTTCGCTCCGCGAGGATGTGAAGCTTTTCAAGCATATCTTTACTGAAGAGTTCGAGGACAACGAGGCCCTCCAGGCCATTCTCGAAGAAATGTCCATCCTGTGGACCGACGATCTTGGCTATGCCCTTGGCGTCGTTCTTTCGACCCTTGACGACATTGCAAGGACCGGGAGATGGACCCTGCCTCCGCTATACAACAGCGATATACTCATTGCGAAGGGTAAAGACGCTGACAGCGACAGCGAATTCGTCCATAAACTGCTGAAGGTTTGCTTCGGACGCTTTTCTGAATATAACGACAGGATTGCGGGTTCCGTGTCCAGATGGGACAGGGACCGCCTGTATACGACGGATATCGTACTTATTGCGATGGGCCTTGCTGAGGCTGAGACATTCCCTGAGATACCCGTTGTCGTGTCCATTAACGAATATGTCGAGATTTCGAAATACTATTCCACCCCGAAGAGCCGCAGCTTTGTCAACGGTCTTCTGGACTCTCTTGTAAAGGAGGAACTCGAAAAAGGAACAATCGTAAAAAACAGATAAACTATGACACCTATCATTTTTGCACTTCAGGCAGCGGCGCCTCAGGGGCAGCCCGCAGGAGGCGGACTCTCAATGTGGATAATGCTTATCGCAATATTCCTCATTATGTGGCTGTTTATGATCCGTCCCCAGCGCAAGCAGCAGAAGGAACTCCAGAATTTCCGCGATTCCCTCAAGAAAGGTGACAAGATCGTCACCGTCGGAGGCATCTACGGTACTGTTGAGGAGGTAAATGACAAGACTGTACTGATCAAGGTTGACGACGGAGTCAAGCTCAGGGTTGACAAGCAGGGCCTTGTCCGTGACTCGTCCGACGTTGCGCAGGAATCCCAGAAGTAATCATCCGTTTTGGAAAGACGCGGTAAAAATACGGCGTGGCCGGTCCTGATTCTCTCCATAGCCCTTGCGTTCGGAATATGGCTTTTGACGAACCTTTCCGGCACGTACTCTTCGATGGTGAAAGTCAGGGTTGTCGCGGAATCCGCCATCGACGGTCACGGAAATGTGTCCGTTAATGCCGCCACAGTGGTAGCGAACTGCCGTGCGGAAGGATACCGCCTGATCCGTATATCCCGTCGCTTCAACCGTCCCGTACGGGTTAAGATTGCCCCGCAGGACCTTCGCAGAAAGGCCCAGGATTCTGACGTCTACTATCTTGCAGGCTCTCTCAAGAGCGCATACATCCACGATTTCTTCGGGGATGACGTGACAGTGGAGAGCTTCATAACGGATACCCTCGAGTTCCAGTTCCAGCAGGAGAACTACAAGAAAGTTCCCGTGGAGGTAGCCCAGAGGATATCCTTCCGCTCCCAGTATATGGCTACCGGGCCGGTGAAAACGGAACCGGACTCGGTCTATGTCTATGGCGAACCGGCGAAGATTGAAAACATCACTTCGGTAGAAACCGGAGTCCTTCATATGGATGATGTCCATTCTGACCTTGCCGGAGTCCTGAAACTTACCCGTCCTGGCGCCGGGGTCCGCCTTTCGGACAGCGGAGTGAACTATACACTTCCGGTCTCGAGATATGTAGAGATGCGTCAGAGGGTCCCCGTGGAAGTCCGTAATGCCCCTGCGGGAACGAATCTCCAGGTATTCCCTTCGGAAGCGGAACTCGTGCTTCGCTGCGTTTTCCCATCCAGCGGAAATCCTTTCCATTCGCTGAGCCTTTATATCGACTACAACGATTTCTCAAGGTCCATAGGCGGACGATGTGTCGCCCGCCTGTCCAGGTTGCCTTCGGGGGTCATCAGCTACAGTGTGGTTCCGGAAGTTTTTGACTGTATCCAGGTACAATGACACTGCTTGTTACAGGAGGAATCGGTTCCGGAAAGTCGGAAGTTTGCCGGATGCTTGAGGAAAGGGGAGTCCCCGTCTATTGCTGCGACACGAGGGCGAAGGAACTCTACTATGAGATTCCATCCATTCTCGAGGAATTCTCCGCCCGGACCGGTGTCAGGTGCTTCGATGCTGACGGGAAGGCTGATCTTTCCGCCGTGTCGAAGGTGGTGTTCCGTGACAGGGGAGCCCTGAGGCTTCTTGAAAGCCTCCTCTATCCTGCGCTCAGGGATGACTTCATGGCCTGGAAGGAAGGGAAGGGGACAGTCGTTATGGAATCCGCCATAGCCCTTTCCAAGGAGGAATTCCGGGATATGTACGATGCCGTGGCGGTCGTTACGGCACCTCTCGAAGTAAGGATACGGAGGGTTATGCTCAGGGATTGTATGGGCCGGGAGGATGTGATGCTCCGGATTGCTAACCAGACTGATCCAGAGCTGTTCGCTGACATCATCGTCCATAACGGGGGTTCTCTCGAGGACCTGTCGGAAGAGGTTGACAAACTGGTTGAATTTTTAAAGACAAGAACATATGAAAACTGATCTCAGCAAGATTCTTACGGTGAAGGGACAGGGAAGTCTTTTCACTTATATCGCCCGCTCCAAGAGCGGTGCAATAGCAGAAAGCATCCGTGACGGTAAGCGGACCAACCTTGCCGCCACAAGCGGTATCACTACCCTTTATGACATCTCAATCTATACTTCCGAAGGAGAAGTAAAGCTTCAGGAAGTGTTTGAAAGGATGCATAAGGCACTCGGGGAGGAAGCCGCCCCTTCTCCCAAGGCAAGTTCCGAGCAGCTTGTTTCTTTCTTTGAGAAAGCCCTTCCTGATTATGACAGAGACCGTTTCTACGTCTCCCATATGAAGAAGGTCACAGACTGGTACAATCAGCTCCGAGAGTTCGCATCCCTCGACTTCACGGACCCTGAGGCAGAGGCAGAAGCCCCTGAGGAGGCCTAAGTCGTGAAGAAACTGCGGGTAATAACCCTCGGGTGCTCCAAGAACACCGTTGATACGGAGCACCTCCTCTATCAGGTTAAGGATTCCTATGAGATCGTACCTGAGGGGGAGGAGGATATTCCCGTAGATTTTCTCCTTGTAAATACCTGCGGCTTTATCGGAGACGCTAAGGAAGAGTCCATAGAGGCCGTCCTCGATGCCGTAAACCTTAAAAAGAACGCCCTCGCCGGGAATGTCGTGGTCTTCGGCTGCCTGTCCCAGCGCTATGCCGGGCAGCTGCCTTCGCTCATTCCGGAGGTTGATGCCTGGTTCGGCGCCAGAGAGTTGGAGCCCCTCGTGAAGTACCTCGGATGTAAGGCAGGACCGGATAACCGGCGATATATCACATCCGAAGGCCGTCCGTACGCATTCCTGAAGATATCCGAAGGCTGCGACCGCCGCTGTTCCTACTGCGCCATCCCATTTATCCGTGGAGCCCATCGTTCCGTCCCCATTGAAAAGCTCGTCGAAGAGGCGGAGTTCCTTGCCGGAAAGGGCGTAAGGGAGCTCGTGATTATCGCCCAGGATACGACTTGGTACGGCCTTGACCTTTACGGGAAAAGGTGCCTCAGAGACCTTCTCCACCGGCTTTCCGAGGTAGAGGGTATCGAGTGGATCCGCCTTCATTATTCCTATCCGGCTTCTTTTCCGGAGGATGTTCTCGACGAAATGGCGGAAAACCCGAAGATTTGCCGCTATATCGATATCCCCCTCCAGCATATCTCGGACGGAGTCCTTCGAAAGATGCACCGGGGGGTTACCGGTGCGTGGACCAGAGCTCTCGTATCGAAGATGAGGGAGAAGGTCCCTGGAGTCGTCCTCCGTACCACGATGATTGTAGGTCACCCGGGAGAGACACCAAGGAGTTTCAATACCCTTGTGGATTTTATAAGGGAAGCCCGTTTCGAAAGACTTGGAGCCTTCATTTACTCCGAGGAGGAAGGAACGTGGGGAGCGGAGAATCTCGAGGATTCGATATCGGAAAAAGTTAAGAAAAAACGCCTGGAGACCTTGATGGAGGTCCAGCAAGGCATATCTCTTGCATATAATCAGTCACGCGTAGGTACCCGGGTGAAAGTCCTCGTGGATGATTTCACGGACGGAATCCTCGTGTGCCGGAGTGAATTCGAAAGCCCTGAAGTTGACGGTGAGATACTCGTCAGATATGACAGGGAGGCCCTCGAGGGTGTGGAGCCCTATTCCCTCGTGGGAGAATTCATCGAAGTGGAAATCACTTCCGCGGACGAATATGATCTGACAGCAAAACCTTTGTCATTATGCGAATGAGGTCCATTATCGCCGCGGCTGCGGCTTCAATAGTTTCCGCCATATCCTGTATGCCGGTTACTACTACGGTTTACCTTGACCTCCGCCATCCTTCGGAGAGCGGAATCGATCTCGCCGGAAAGTCCGTTTCGGTTGTATATGAGGAGGGAACCTGCGCCCTTGATTCGGTGTTCAGCGTAAATGCTGCATCCAGTTTCGCCCGTGCCCTGGAAAAGGATTACTATGGCGGGGAAGAACTTATCGACGTATTTATGGTCCCGTCGAGAGACTCCGTGGACCTTGATTTCATGCATTCTCTCGTGATGGACACGGAAGGGGATGTGGTATTCCTTCTGGAGCGTCCGCAGTGGGGCGAGGCAGATGCAGCAGGGTCAGTTCCCCTGAAGATAAAGCTCTATTCCTATGACAGTATGGGCAAGGAGGATACTTTCGCCTCTCACAACGGAAGTACTGTCATAAAGGGCATAACAGGTCCTTCGCTGATGGATGAGCCGGAGGAGGCTGTGTCCCATTCTGACAGAATCGGGCAGCTTATGTCCCGGAAGTTTCTCTCCGTTTGGAAAACGGAAGGATGCAGTCTGTATTACTACGAGATTGTCACGGAGGATTGGGAAACCCCGCTTGAGTATGCTTATGGGATGAAGTGGAAAGAGGCTGTGGACAGCTGGATAAAGCTTCTTGAGTCCACAAAGAATACGGAGCACAAGGCCTGCGCGGCTTACAATATTGCTACGGCGTTCTACGTGATGGGAGATTTCCGTCTTTCGCAGAAGTGGCTTGACCAGTCGGATTCCTTCGATGCAAACCTTCCCCTCTCAGCAGGTCTCAGGAAAAAGATTGCAGACAGGCTCTGATTCAAGCGCCAAACCACTCCAGGGATTTCCGGCAAAGCTCGGTGACCTTATCCCACCGGCCAGTCTTCAGTATATCCTCGCTGAAGAGTTTTGAACCCATTCCAACGGCGGCGACGCCCGATTTTGCCCATGCTGACAGATTATCCTCGTCTGGCTCTACTGCGCCTGTGCTCATTACAAGAGCCCAAGGAACCGGCGCAAGGATGTCCTTGACGAAGGCGGGCCCTCCTATCGGGCCGGCGGGGAATACCTTGACGATATCGCACCCCTTTTCCATAGAATGTATAATCTCAGTTACGGTTCCGCAGCCCGGAAGGTAAGGGATTCCGCGTCGGTTACACAGGGGAATGACATCTTCGAGGATACAGGGAGAGACAATAAAATCAGCTCCCATCTGGAGATACATAGCCGCAGTCGGGGCATCGAGGACGGAACCTGCGCCCAATGCCATTTTCGGGCATTCCCTGCGTACAAAAGGGATGACTTCTTTGAATACATTTTGAGCCCCGTCGCCTCGGTTGGTAAACTCGAAGGCAAGGATTCCGCCGTCATAGCAAGCCTTGACAGCTCTTTTTGTAAGTTCCGGATCCGCATTGTAGAATACGGGAACTATCCCTGTGGACCGGATGAGGTCAATCGTGTCTATTTTCCTAAACTTTGCCATTGTCCATAAGATTTAACGTGAAACGCGTCCGCTGCCGCCGCCATTGACAAGGCTCTCCACTTCGTCCTTGGAAACCCTGTTGTAGTCCCCGCTGACAGTGTGTTTGAGACAGGATGCCGCAGCAGCAAATTCAAGGGCCCCCTGGTCTGTAGGGCAGTTGATGAGCCCATACAGGAGTCCGCCCATAAAGGAATCGCCTCCCCCCACGCGGTCAACGATGTGGGTAATATCGTAGCGGCGGCTCTGGAGAAGGGTATTGCCGTCGTAAAGGACGCCGCCCCAGGTGTTGTGATTGGCATTTACGGAACCGCGGAGGGTTATCGCAACTCTCTTACAGCGGGGGAACCTTGACATCAGCTGCCGGCATACGCTTTCGAAGCGGGTCTGGTCAATCTCACCGCCGTTCATCTCAGGATCGAACCCTTCCGGCTTTATGCCGAATTCCTTTTCTGCATCCTCTTCATTCCCGAGAATCAGTTCACAGCCCTCGACAAGGGATGGCATAACCTCAGCAGCAGTTTTTCCGTACTTCCAGAGTTTTTTCCGGTAGTTAAGGTCACAGGACACTTTGACCCCCATCTCATTCGCAATGCGGATTGCCTCGAGGCACGCATCTGCGGCGCCTTGTGAAATGGCCGGAGTGATTCCGGTCCAGTGAAACCAGTCAGCGCCCTCCAGAACCCTTCTCCAGTCAATCATCCCGGGCTCGATTTCAGAAATCGCAGAATGGGCCCGGTCATAAATAACCTTCGATCCGCGGGCGACAGCCCCGGTTTCAAGGTAGTAGATGCCCATCCTGTCTCCTCCGTAGACTATATCATCCACGTTGACTCCGAGCCCGCGAAGTTCTGCGGTGCACATAGCTGAGATTTCGTTCTTCGGGAGCCTGGTAACGAAATGGGCCTCTATACCGAAGTTGGCAAGCGATACGGCGACATTAGCTTCTCCGCCGCCGAAGGTGGCGTCAAAGGAATGCGCCTGAGAGAAACGCTGGTATCCGGGAGTGGCGAGTCTCAGCATCACCTCGCCGAATGTGACAACTTTTGCCATAAGGTATTATGTTAATCTATTCAAGTGCATCGGCAAGTATTGAAATCGGATGTTTTACGGGGAATCCCGTTGACATCTCAATCTGCCACTTGCAGGTCTCGCAGTCTGTTGCAACAACATCCGGTGCAATGGCCTCAATCTGGTCGAACAGCGGCTTTCCTATTGCCTGGGAGGCCGCATAGTTTTCTTTCTTGAAGCCGTAGGTCCCGGAGATACCGCAGCAGTTGGAGTCCAGTAGGGTGAATTCCACTCCGGGAATCATTTTGAGAAGCATCTGCGAGTAGATGCCCCAGCCCATCTTTTCCATATGACAGGGAGTATGGTAGGCAACCTTGAGGGAGAAATCCTTCTTGAAGCGGAGCTGCGCCGTGCCGCTCTCGATGAGGTGATAGATGTAGCGGGTAGCGAGAAGGATGCTGTCCCGAACGTCAGAATTGTCGATACCGAGAAGGTTCGGATATTCATCCCTGACCGTAAATGTACAGGTCGATGATGTCGTGAGAATCTTGAGCCCGTTTTCCACAGCCTTCCGGATGGAAGCGATGTTGTGCTCTCCGTTTTTGGCGGCCTTCCTGGACATTCCGTTTGCTATCATGGCGACTCCGCAGCACTTCTCCTTTTCCGGAAGAAGGCTTACTCCGACCCCCAGTGCATTAAGGACCTTCACGAGATCCTTTCCCAAACGGGGATAGTTGTAATTCACATAGCATCCGTGGAAATAAGCTACCTGCCTTTCGAACGCAGCCTGCTGCTTGCGGTGGCGTTTCAGCCATCCTTCAAAGCTATGACCTGAGTATTTGGGGAATATCCTCCGGTGGTCTATCTCCAATGTCGCATCAAGCACCTTTCGGGTTATGGGCATTGCCGTGACGCCGTTCACGATGGGCGCGAAGGGGCGGGCGAGGTTGCCCATAAAGTCGGTACTGGCGAGAATAGTGTCGCGAAGTTTCGGCTTGGAGGTGTCGTATTTAATCCGCGCGGCCTGGATGATGTCGGCGACGTGGACCCCGGAAGGGCAGGCGACCTCGCATCTTTTGCAGTTCAGGCAGTATTTAAGGGCGGCGTTGAAGAAGAACGGGTCCTTCAGGCGGAGCCGCTCTCCGTCCGGACCAGCCTGTTTGGGACCCGGATAGTTCGGGTTTACCGGTACTACCGGACAGTAGGCGGTACATACTGTACATTTCATGCACTCTTCGAAGTTGTGAGCGCTCTGAGTGAATTCCTGCAGTGTCATTTCCCTTCTCCTTCTTTATGGGTGCATATGGCGTCGGCGATACGGATTGCGGAAGCGAGGCAGAGTCCCGCCGCTGTTCCGAGGTCACTTCGGGTTGCGCCGAGTATGGACCCGGCAACGTAGAGGTTGTCAAGGGGATTTCCGTCCTTGACGGCGCGGAGATCCCCGGTAGTCTTCAGCCCGAAGCCCATATATGGCTGGTCATCGAAGAAATCCTTCCTGTACCAGGCATTCCTGTCAGGTTCGAATACGGTATCCAGCCCGAGAAGGGGCTCCGAAACTCCCGACGGGGAGGAGGAAAGACCCTTGCTGAAGTAGCTTCCGCTGGCGAGAACGAAAGTATCGGCAAACAGACGTTCCGTACCAAGGTTCTTCGTCGTTATGCTGCTCACCGTTCCTTCGTAAAGCGCGGCGGAATCTACGCTGTCGCCCATCAGGAACACGCCTCCAAGAGACTCGTAGGCGCGTCTCAGAGTCATCTGGAGACGGATCCCCGGAACAGAAGGGGGGAGAGTTCCGATGAACTGGACACCAGGGAGGAGTTCCCGGATCCTGTCAGTAACGGAGCCGTCCCTGAGTCCGAAGACGTGGGGAAGAATTACGTTTTCCTCTTTCCGGCGCATCGTCCTGATTTCCTGGGCCGCTTTCATCCATACTCCGTCCATTACGCGGGCGATGTTAACGGAGCGCATTTCGCTGGGGCTTGTCCTGAGATGCTCCAGCTCTTTCATTTTAAGGGAAACTACGCGTGTGGAGCTCCCGTTTTTCTCAAGTCCCTCGGCAATGAAGGAGGTGAAGAAGTCGTGATAGCCATCGAAGTTTACGATAAGGGCGCTTTTCCCTGCGTGAGCTTCCGGGAAAATGGCAGTATCCTCGAGAGAGAGGGGACTCTCCCTGAAGGTTCCGGCAGGAGTGAGTCTCCATCCTCCCTTTTTCAGGCGGACGCCGAAGTCACCGAACATCCTGACCGCTTCATCCGCAATCTCCGGGATAACCCCGTCAAATGAACCGGAGAAGAAGTGCAGGGCGCTCTGACCGGATGAAACTATTACGGTTGAAAAGCCTTTCTGCTGGAGGCGGATTCCCGTGGTGAGACCGGCGAGACCGCCGCCGATTATTACAACGTCGTGTTTCATAGGCCAAGTACGTTTTTATAGACCCACTGGGTATATTCGGCCTCGCGGAGAGTATCTCCCCAGCCGATAGGGAACATTCCCTTCCACCGTTCCGTCATAAAATCCTTCAGGTCCGTACGGGCCCTCTCCGTGCAGCCGTGGGCCTTTGCAAGAAGTCCGGCGGCCCGGCAGCCGCAGAGTTCTCCCTGACAGGTGCCCATTCCAAGGCGGGTACGGCGCCTAAGGTCCACGAGACCGCTGACATCCAGCCTGTCAATCGCAAATTCAATCTCACCGACGGAGACTTCTTCGCATTCGCAGATGAGGGACTGGTCTGCGTGGGATTCCAGAGCCATTCCGGCAACCCTCCCTCCGGCACGGCCTGTAGCGGCCTTCTGGACCGTGGTGGGGTTAGCCCATATCTTTTTGGCCACGTCCTCGTAGCTTTTTTCCTCCGATCCGGGGAGGGGAACCTCTGCGGTTGAGCATTTGACATTACGGGAAAGCTTCTTGCAAACAAGGTCGGTTGCCATCTCGCCCATCAGGCGGTAAGTCATCAGCTTGCCTCCGGTGATGGACACGAAGCCTTTGATTCCGTCGCGGGTCTCATGGTCCAGACAGACTATTCCGCGGCTTATGTTACGGCCGGAGGGATCGTCGTCCGCACTGACCAGGGGACGGACGCCGGCATAGGCGCGGAGAATTCTCGTGCTCGCAAGTGAGGGCGCCAGTTTGGAGCCTTCCTCGATCAGGAGATTGACCTCGTCGGGAGTAACTGACACGTTGTCGCATTCCTCGAAAGGAATCCTGTCGGAGGTCGTACCAATCACGCAGACTGTGTCACCGGGGACAAGAATGTCAGCATTCGCGGGCTTACGGCATCGGTTGATGACTATGTTGTTGACTCTGTGGGCAAAGATGAGGAGGGCGCCTTTGGCCGGGAACATCCCTATCCGGCAGCCAGCCATCGAGGCTATCTTCTGGCCCCAGATTCCGGCCGCGTTGACTGTTATGTCCGCATAGTAGTCTTCTCGGGACTTGTTCTGGTGATTAAATGTCGATATTCCCTTTACTGTATCCCCGTCCTTGATAAAGCCGGTGACTTCAGTGTAAAGGAGAACGTCAGCTCCATGAAGCTTCGCGTCCAGCATATTCGCCGCGCAGAGGCGGAAAGGATCCACGCTTCCGTCAGGAACCTTCACGGCCCCGATTATGTCGGGATTCATCGAAGGCTCCATCCGGAGTGCCTCTTTCGGGTCCACTATCTCAGCATTTATCCCTGCTCCGCGGCAGGATTCAACGAACGTTGCCTGATAGTTGAGGTCATCTTCCGGGAGGGTGATGAAAAAGCCGTCCGTCTCGTCAACGCAGTGTGATGCGATTCGGCGCAGAATCATATTCTCGCTGATGCACTCGCTTGCGGACTCCTTGTCCGTTACGGCATAACGGGCACCGGAGTGGAGCAGGCCGTGATTTCGGCCGGTTGCTCCGGTAGCGATGTCGTGTCTTTCCACAAGGAGGACCTTCAGGCCGCGCATTGCGCAGTCCCTGGCTGTTCCGGCTCCGGTAATGCCGCCTCCTATGATAATTACATCGTAATGGTTGGTCATTTTATTCCGGTTATTTTATGTGTCTGCAGGGACAGGCGCCACGCGGGATGGGACAGGACGAATTCCGTCGCCGAACGGATGTTTTCCGTGTTCAGGACGGAATCTCCCGTATCGCAGGGCTGTATGCAGTAATACTTCTTGTCTCCGTACCGGCGCCAGGCATCGACCTCCTCTTCGCTTATGCCCGCCTGGTACACAATTTTAATCTCATCCGGGTCCATCCCGGGATGGACGGAGCCCTTCGGGCTCATTGTGACCCAGTCAAGGTTCTCCGGCCTCGGCAGGGTCCCGTTGGTCTCTACATGCAGGGTGAAACCTGCTCCGTGAAGGATGTCGATAAGTGCTGAATCCAGCTGAAGCAAAGGTTCACCTCCAGTGATGCAAACTCTTTTGCATCCGGAAGTTGCTTTTTCTGATATCCTGGCCGCTATAGTCTCCGCATCCATAGGCTCGAAAGCGGAAAAGTCTGTGTCGCAGAAGGGACATCCCAGGTTGCATCCGGAAAAGCGGAGGAACACCATCGGGGTCCCTGTCCAGCGTCCTTCGCCCTGGAGGGAGTAGAATATCTCGTTGACCCGGTAGCGCTTTTCCATTTGACTATTTTTCGTAGGCGGCCATATTCATCTCAGATTCCCAAACTTCCACCTTGTAGCAGTTGGGAACCATATCACATACCCATTTTGCGATATTCTCCGCAGTTGGATTGAAGGGGAGGACATCGTTGAGGTTGCGGTGGTCGAGGGCGTCGGAAATCAGCTTCTTGATCTGGGTAAAATCAGTCACCATTCCGTCCTCGTTCAGGGTTTCGCTCTTGCAGTAGATCTTGAGTATCCAGTTGTGGCCGTGGAGGTTCTCACACTTTGACAGGTATGAGAGCCTGAGACTGTGGGCCGCAGATATTTCGAGTCTTTTACAAACGTAGTACATATGCTTTATTTTTCGTATCGGGTAGGGTCGAACCCTGCCAGTGCTTCTTTTCTTTCAGTGCATGTCCCGCATACTCCGCAGTGGATATCACCGCCTTTGTAGCAGGACCAGGTAAGGGAATAGTCGATTCCAAGCTCCTTTCCTCGAAGGGCGATGGCCCTCTTGTCCAAATTGCAGTAGGGGGAGACAATCCTGATTCCGGGGGCTGTCCCTGCCTTTGCCGCTGCATCGAAAGCTTGGATGAACTCAGGGCGGCAGTCCGGGTAGATTGCATGGTCTCCGCTGTGGTTGGCGATAAGGACCGTGTCGATGTCCCTGGACTCCGCAAGTCCTACTGCGACGGCAAGCATTATCCCGTTTCTGAACGGGACTACGGTGGATGCCATATTCTCGCTGTTGTAGGCCCCTTCCGGAATCTCGCCGCCACTGAGGAGAAGGTCACTCCGGAAGTACTTTCCTATGAATTCCAGGGGAATCACAAGATGCTCGATCCCGAGCCTTTCGCAGTTCTCCCTGGCGAAGGCGAGCTCCTTTTCATTGTGCTTGGAACCGTAGTCGAAAGAGACGGCAAGGGCGATGCTGTCTTTGTATTCGTACAAAAGGGTGGTGGAATCCAGCCCTCCGGAGTATACTAGAAGAGCCTTTTTCATACGCCGAGTATCCTTTGAACCGTTTCTTTTGCGCTTACAACAGCTTCAACGACCGTTCTGGGCCCATACAGGAAGTCTCCGGCGAGAAGGACGTTATCAGCCGCTCCGTCCACGAGCTCCGAGCAGGGTTTCTCACTGATTGCGGTGATAAGGGTATCGCAGGAAACTTTGTGGTCCGTTCCGGGGATAATCCTTGTAACCAGCCGGCCGGTTTCCGGGTCAGTGACATTCTCGCAGTCACGGAAGACGACATAACCGTCACCGACTTCGACGGGGGCCTGGAAGACTTTGAACCGGACTCCGTCCGCTTTGGCTTCCTCTACTTCAAGGGGATTTGCAGGCATATTGACGAAGGTTTTGCGGTAGAACACCCAGGTGTCGTGACCGCGCCTTGCAGCTGTACGGCAGGCGTCCATTGCGACATTTCCGCCTCCGATGACAATGACTTTATGTCCGACCCTGCAGCTCTCGGGCGCCTTCAGATATCCGAGTGCCTGGATGACGGAAGGGGAGTCCTCCCCGGGAATCCCGAGGGTTACTGGTTTCTCCGCACCTGCGGCGACAATAACCCATTCGTACTCCTTGGACAACTCGGACACAGTTATCTCTTTCCCCATCTCGACTCCGCCCTTGAATACGGCGCCGGATTCTCCGAGAAGCCTTTCATACTGGTCCACGAGGGCGCGGTCCAGACGGAATTCCGGGATTCCGTAACGGAGTACTCCTCCAACGCGGGGATTTGCGTCGAAAACGGTCACAGAGGCTCCGTGGGCCCGGAGAAGGAGGGCTGCGGTGATGCCTGCGGGACCGGCTCCGACGACCGCGACGGATTTTCCCGAGAGCGCGTCGTCGAGAGTGTAGGGATGGGCCTCGAAGAGGTATTTCCCGGAGATTTCCTGTTCTATCTCATACCAGCGTACGGGTACTCCCTTGATGCCCAGGACACAGTTGCCGTAGCAGAACTTCTTCCAGTCGCAGACGAGGGATGTTACGGCTGAGAAGGGATTGTTACGGAACAGAAGATCTCCGGCTTCCCCGAGTTTTCCTTCCCGGTAGAGGGCCATGGCGGCGGGAACGTCAGTTTTGACGGGACATCCCTTCAGCGAACAGAAGGGTTTTTTGCAAAGAAGGCAGCGTTGTGCTTCCGGATTGTTCATTTTAGTGGCTTTCTGTTTAGTGGCTCTTGGCTTCGATAACGCTCTGGGAAATATTGATGATAAAGTCTCCCATCTTCTCGAGGCAGTTGATTAAATCCATATAGAATGAACCCGTTTCATACGGGTAGGACGATTTCTCGATGTTGGAAAGATGCTCGGAACGGAGTGTGTCCCTGTAGTCGTTGACCGCTTTTTCCGCAAGCTCGGCATTCTGGATGTCCTGAAGGTCGATAATAGGCGTGGACAGGTTATAGTCCATTGCATCGTATGCGGAATCCAGAAGGTCCAGCATCGTATTCAACTGGGCAAGCATCTTATCCGTAAAGTGGCAGGCGTGCTCCCACACCCGTGTCAGAATCTTTCCTATGGTTTCTCCGCTGTCACCCAGAGATTCCATCTCGCCGATAATCCTGTAAAGCTCACGGACACGGGCCATACCTCCGGGGCTGAATTCTTTCTTGGAAACTTCGCGGAGGAAGGTCGCAATTTCCCGCTCCACATTGTCGGTGAGATTCTCATAGTGGATGAGCATTTTGTCAGCCTCATTGAACTCCTCGCGGGTTTTTGCGTTTACGGCGCTCCGTATGAAGCCAAGGTCCTTCCGGCAAAGGTTTCCGAACTCGACAACTTCAAGTTTGGCGCTGTTGAGGGCCATGTCACCGGTGATGTTGCCAATCTCTATATACTTCAGGCGGTGGGTCTCCTGCTCCTTGTCCTCTTCCTTTTCGGGCACCATCAGGGTGACCAGTTTCTCAAGCTGGGGTATGAACCATACAAGGACCAGGGTAGTAATGACATTGAATACGGTATGAAGGACGGCGACGCTATAGGGAAGGGACTCGACGAGGGAAGCGACGGTAGCCTCGTCCGCGCCTTCAAAACTGACGGTGACCGGATTGGGGAATCCAAGGGCTTCCACGGTAAGTCCTACAAGGTTCAGGAACGGTTTGAACAGAACCAGAGTCATTGCTACACCGAAAAGGTTGAAAAGGAAGTGGGCCCTTGCCGTTCGTTTCGCGTTGACATTCGCTACGGTTGCGGCTATGTTGGAAGTAATCGTCGTTCCGATGTTGCTTCCGAGCACCATCGCCGTCGCCATCGTGAAGGGGATATACCCTTGGGCGACAAGGACCATTGTGATTGCCGTTGCGGTTGCGGAACTCTGGAGCATCAGGGTAATAACCGCGCCGGCGAGCATAAACAGGAAGATACTCAAGATTCCGTGTCCTGAAAGGGTTGAAAGGAAGGTCCTTACGCCTTCGTTGTCAAGCAGGAGCGTGGATGTTTCCTTCAATATGGAAAGGCCCAGGAAAAGAAGTGCAAAGCCCATGATGAACTCCCCGAGACTTGAGAATCTCTTGACATTCGAAAGAAGGAAAGCCAGGAACATCAGGGGAATGGCAATGGTTCCGATGCTCCAGCTTCCGCCTCCGAAGCTCAGGGCGAATATCCATGCGGTCACGGTAGTACCGATGTTTGCGCCCATAATCACCGCGATTGCGCTTCCAAGAGCCAGAAGACCCGCATTGACGAAACTTACGATGAGGAGTGTCGTGGCGGTAGAACTCTGGACCATTGCGGTAACTGCGATACCGGTAAGGATACAGGTAAAGTAATTGGATGTCATCCTGGCCATAAATGACCGCATCCGGTCTCCCGCCATCTTCTGGAGACCGCCACTCATCAGGGACATTCCGTAGAGGAACATCGCAAGCGAGCCCAGCAGGGTGAGAATCTGTAACAGCATTGGTTCAGGTAGTTTTCAGCCAAAGTGCTAAGGTACTTATTTTTTCGAATATCTCAAAGGTTGGATAACTCTTAATTAATTCGTACCTTTACCCGGATTATGCAAAGAGCGCTCATCCTCAGTTTTTCCCCCTTGTATTTGGAAGAGGGATTCCCGGACCGGCTTCGGGAACAGGGAGAGGAATTCGGGTTCGAGGACCTTTCCTCCCTTGAGGGAACATCCTGCTACTGCAGCGGCGAAGCCGCAGAAAAGATAGCGGAGACCCTCTCCGGTCACGGCGAGAAACTCAGATGGATCGATACCGGCGATTATCACTACGTGTCGTACCTTTTTGCAAAATCCGTGGGAGAAGAATTCTCCCTCCTGCTCCTTGATAACCATCCTGATGATCAGGAGGCCGGTCTCGGGGATATCTTGAGCTGTGGGGGCTGGGTAAAAGCCCTCCGTGAGAGGAATCCGAATCTTCGGGAGGTGTACTGGAACAGCGTGGAGGATATTCCGGAAGGGGAAACGGTATATGTTTCGCTGGACAAGGACCTGATGGGACGGGAGTACTCCAGGACAGACTGGTCGCAGGGGGAATGGACTCTCTCCGAAGTGGAGGATGCTCTCCGGGAAGTGGTAAGGAAAGGCTGCAGAATCCTTGCCGTGGATGTGTGCGGAGGCGTAACCTTCTCGAAGGGAGCGACTCCGGAAGATATGAGGATAAACCTTGTTACGGATACAAGGCTGTATGAGTTTTTGAAAGAATTGATAACCACATAACTGAATTATGACTGAAGTTTTGGACAATCTGAAACAGACCTGCCTTCATGGCAGTCACGTCGCCCTCGGGGCGAAGATGAGCCCCTTTGCCGGCTTTGACATGCCCATCCAGTACAGCTCCATCATCAAGGAGCATACTGCGGTAAGGACCGCCGTCGGAATGTTCGACGTGTCCCATATGGGCGAGATCTTCGTTGAGGGACCGGAGGCGGAAGCCTTCGTGAACTACATATTCACTAATGAAATCCGCGGATTTGACCCCGGCAAGGTCCTTTACGGTATGATGTGTCTCCCGGAAGGAGGCGTCGTGGATGACCTTCTTGTCTATAGGGAGTTCACCCCGAATCGTTTCCTTCTTGTGGTCAACGCCGCCAATATCGACAAGGATTTCGCTTGGATCGAAAAGCAGGCGGCCGGATTTGACTGTTCGTGCCGGAACGAATCCGAAAACTGGGGACAGATTGCAGTACAGGGCCCCCTCGCTGAGAAAACAGTGGTGGAGGTCCTCGGCCTTGACGGAGCGGCAGACCTTTCGTTCTATACCTTTTATGACACTGTGATGGAAGGGAAGCGCCTTATTGTCAGCCGTACCGGTTATACCGGAGAGGACGGATTCGAACTCTATACGACAAAGGAGAATACCGTCGTGCTGTGGGAGAAACTCCTTGCTGCCGGTGTGGAACCCTGCGGTCTCGGATGCCGTGACACCCTCCGTTTCGAGGCGGGACTGCCCCTTTACGGAGATGAACTCAGCGAGGATATCACTCCCGTGATGGCGGGACTCGGTATGTTCTGCAAGTATGACAAGGATTTCATCGGCAAGGAAGCACTCCTTGGGGAGAAAGCCGGGGGATGCGAAAAGAAACTTGTCGGAATCGAGATCGAGGACAATGCCATTCCCCGTGCCGGATACCCGGTAGAGACTCCGGATGGGGAGGAAGTTGGGGTTGTGACTACCGGTTATCACTCCATTACCCTTGACAAGAGTATCTGCTTCGCCCTTGTACGTAGCGGGTTCAGCGCCCTTGACACGCCGCTTTGTGTCCGTATCAGAAAGCGCGTATTCCCGGGAAAGGTCGTGAAAAAGAGATTCTATCAGACAAATTACAAGAAATAAACCACATAATAATCAATTAATTACGCTATGAGTAAAATTTTGGAAGGACTCAAGTATTCGGATTCTCACGAATGGGTCAAAGTTGAAGGAAACATCGCCGTCATCGGCGTTACTGACTATGCCCAGGCTGAAATGGGCGACATCACTTACGTGGATGCTCCCGAAGAGGATGACGAGTTCGAAAAAGGTGAGGAGTTCGGCGCTCTGGAGAGCGTGAAAGCCTCCAGCGAGCTCTACAGTCCCGTAAGCGGCAGGGTCGTAGAGGTGAATCCGGAGCTCGAAGATGCGCCTGAGAAGGTTAATGAGGACGCCTTTGGCGCCTGGATCATCAAGATTGAGATGAAGGACCCTTCGGAACTCGATGAACTCCTCGATGCAGCCGGATACAGGGCCCTTATCGGAGAGTAGTGAGAGAAGTATGGCAGGATGTCCCTATCTTCCGCACACTGATGCGGATATAAAGGCGATGCTGGAGAGGGTCGGAGTCGAAAAACTCGACGACCTATACAGCGATGTGCCTTCGGAATTCCTCCACAAGGGGGCTTATGCCCTCCCGGGCGCTAAATCGGAGGAGGAAATCCGTACATATTTCCATTCCCTGGAGGCGATGAATTCTCACCTGAAAGTATTCGTCGGACAGGGCGCTTATGACCACTATACGCCCTCTGTTATACCCTACCTTGCACAAAGGAGCGAATTTCTTACCGCATACACTCCCTATCAATGCGAGATATCGCAGGGAACGCTCCGCTACATATTTGAGTATCAGAGTATGATCTGCGGCCTTACCGGGATGGACATTTCCAATGCCTCGATGTACGACGGCCCAACCGCTGCCGCCGAGGCAATGAAAATGACCATCGCCTGCACCCGCAAGAAAACCCGCGTACTCCTTTCCAGGGGCCTTCTCCCAAATGTCCTGAAGGTTATTGAAACCTATGCGAAGTTCCATGGCGTGGAGCTTGGCTATGTCCCCGTAATGAACGGACAGACCTGTCCCAACTGCCTCCGCGCGGAACTGTCAAAGGGTGATGTCGCCGGTGTGATAGTCCCCTCGATCAACCGTTACGGTATTGTCGAGGATCACAGCGGATTCGCGGAGCTCATCCACGGGGCTGGCGCCATAATGGTGGAATACTGCGACCCTTCCGCTCTTGCGGTAGTCAAAACTCCGGGAGAATGGGGCGCAGATATCGCTGTGGGCGACGGCCAGTCACTTGGCCTTCCCCTTTGCTATGGAGGTCCGTATGTCGGATTTATGGCAGTCAGGAAGGACTATATGAGGAAGATGCCCGGCCGAATCGTCGGCGAGACCCGTGACGGAGCGGGCCGGAGGGCCTACGTCCTTACCCTTCAGGCCCGTGAACAGCATATCAAGAGGGAGAAAGCGACTTCGAACATCTGCTCGAATGAGAGCCTCATGGCTCTTTGGGTGACGATTTATCTCTCGCTTATGGGCCCGGAAGGACTCCGGGAGGTAAACCGCATCAGCAGTGACGGGGCTCACTATCTTTATAATGAGCTCCTCGCAACCGGTAAATTCGAGGAGGTATTCCCCGGAAAGCCGTTCCTTAAGGAATTCGTGCTGAAACCGAAGGAATCCCCTGAACTGATGCAGCAGGGGCTTGAAAAGGCCGGATTTTTCGCCGCGCTTGGCACTGAAGATGGTTATGTCACTTTCTGTGTCACTGAAAAGCGTACGAAGGAGGAAATTGACGAACTTGTTAAAACTGTAAGGGAGGGCTAAGTTATGAAGTACTACGACAAACTCATATTCGAACTCTCCCGCGAAGGCCGTAAAGGTTTTTCGCTTCCGGAGGACAGGTTCCCTTCAGCGCCGGAACTGCCTGCAACGCTGAGGCGCGGCACCGCACTTCCTCTTCCTGAGGTGAGTGAGCCGGATGTCGTCCGTCACTACACTAATCTTTCCCAGATGAATTTCGGTGTGGATACGGGCTTCTATCCGCTTGGTTCCTGCACGATGAAATACAACCCCAAGATCAATGAAGAGATGGCAGCCCTCGGCGGGTTTGCCGGTCTCCATCCCCTTATGCACCCCGGCCTGACCAAGGGCGCGTGTGAGGTTTACAGGGAGATGGAAAAGGCTCTTTCGGAGATTACGGGAATGTATGCTTTCACCTTCGACCCCTGCGCCGGAGCTCACGGTGAACTTACCGGTCTTATGATTATGCGGAACTACCATATGCTCCGCGGAGACACAGCCCGTACAAAGGTAATCGTCCCCGACAGTGCCCATGGTACGAACCCCGCATCGGCCGCTGTCTGCGGACTCGAGGTCGTGGAGGTAAAGTCCTTTGAGAACGGCAGGATCGATGTGGAGGCCTTGAAGTCCCTCCTGGGACCGGACATTGCCGGCATAATGATGACAAACCCCAATACACTGGGACTTTTCGAGACTGAGGTGAGCGCTATAGCTTCCCTTGTCCATAACGCCGGAGGCCTTCTCTACTACGACGGAGCAAATATGAATCCTCTGATGGGGGTGGTCCGTCCCGGCGACATGGGCTTTGACATTATGCACCTGAACCTCCACAAGACGTTCTCTACTCCCCACGGAGGCGGCGGGCCCGGCAGTGGTCCGGTGGGTTATGCAAAGCATCTGGAGAACTGTGTCCCTGACCTTCGCGTCTCCGGATTCCACGGCAACTTCGGCGTTATCCTGAGGGCTTATGCCTACATCCTTTCCCTTGGCAGGGAGAATATAAGGAAGGTGGGTCAGTATGCGGTCCTGAGCGCAAATTATATAAAGGAATGCCTTAAGGATGTCTATAAACTCCCTATCGAAGGCGTATGCAAGCACGAGTTCGTTTTCGACGGCCTCATCAATGACGGAGCCCGCGAGGGAGTTCCCGGGGCTACGACTCTTGATGTGGCAAAGCGTTTGCTGGACTACGGCTTCCACGCCCCGACCATCTATTTCCCCCTCCTTTTCCACCAGGCCCTTATGATAGAGCCCACGGAAACCGAGTCCAAGGAAACACTCGACGAATTCATCGCCGTGATGAGAAAGATTGCAGGGGAGGCGGCAGAGGATCCTATGATTCTCCACGAAGCCCCTCACAATGCCCCCATTTCCCGTCCTGATGAGACCGCCGCGGCGCGTAACCCCGTTCTGCGATACAGTATGTAACCCCTATGAAGGAAAGCAGCGGAATAATATCGAGGCTTAACCAGTTCCGGAAGATCGAGCTTGAGGATCTGTGCTCTGTACTGGGCACAGACCTCAGGCCGTCCGTCCGTAAGTCCGATTTGGTCCAGAAGCTTTTCTGCTACCTCAAGGAAAAACCGCGGCTGTGGCTCAGCCATCTTTCCGAGAGGGATCTCAGCCTCCTGAAGGGGCTGGTTAATAAGGGACCGGAAAAATTTGTCCTGACGGAAGTCCCGGATTACATCTCATTTCCGGAGATGATGGGCCTTGTGGAATATGACGATTCGGATGAGAACTTCCACAAGGTATGGATTACCAGGGAGGTCTATGACATCGTGGCTCCCTGCATAGACGAGGTGATGCTGGAGGCGGAGAAGAACGGACAGTTTCTATGTGAGAGGATTATAATAGGTTACCTGAACATTTACGGCATATTGCCTTTTACCGAATTCTCGGAAATAATGATGAACTGGTGGGATACCTCGTACCCCGGTGAAAGTTATGACAGGCTCCGGGAAATCCTCGACCGCTGTCCGGTGATGAAGCTGTGTCTTTTCGTCCATGACGGAAAGCAGTATATGTTCTCACCCTGCATTTCCGACGAGGCGGATGAAGTGTTCCGCCTAAGGGAGGAAAGCGGAATCCCGGACAGGGATTATCCAATGCATTTCACGGCTGATCAGGCGGTTGAAGCCGGTATCGATGCCCCATATTTCACCGTGGCCCTTAAAACCCCTCAGGGAAGCGCTCTGGTGGATGTCCTCAAAAGGGCCGGATTCGGCGGGATGGCTCTTATCCGCGTCCTTCATGACATCTGGCTTGACTCACAGCTCCCCGGCGACCGGCAGTACATCTTCGACTTCCTGTCCTCGAAGGGAGAGGTCCTTCGGAATCCCCGCCTTCTTGACGACTGTCTGAACGCAGTCATTGCGTATGCTAACAGCGTTCCCCGATGGGCCCTTAACGGGTATTCATCCGACGAGAAAAACGGGCTGTACGCCCTCCCGTTCCCATCGGAGATTTTCGAAGAAGGGGAGTATGAGGATCCCTTCGAGGGGGAGATTCCAAAGTGGGAGATGCCTAAGCCTACAATCACAAAAGGCTTCGGAAATCCCGAAGCCCTCGATTTACTGATGGCGGTCCCTCACGTCGCCCCGGATGATCCGTGCCCCTGTGGAAGCGGTCTCAGATATCGTTCCTGTCACGGAAAGTATCAGAACTAGTCCTCGTCATCCGGAATAATCATACCGCGTATTTTTGCAAGCGACTCGCTTTTTGGTTCCCCGCTCTCAAGGACGAGGATATCCCCTTTGTATCTCTTACCCTTCCGGGACAGGTCCCGGGGATTGAAACCGGGGGCGACGAGGATGAGTCCTTTGACCTTGGAGGGATTATCGAAAGCTGCGTTTGCTGCAGTAAGACATCCGAATCCTTCACCGAGCAGCCAGATACTGTTTCCGTCCACGGCCTTATGGCCCTTGATTCCCTTGATGACGGTCTCAAGCTGGGCCGCGCGGTCCTTTTCCTTGTCGGAGAGGTAGTCAAAAGAGAATGCAGCGCATCCGCCCCTCGAAGGGATACTCCTGCACCAGAACTCGCTGTTGGCTGTTCCCGAAGAGCAGATGACAGTGGGAAGCGATACATCGAGTGAGTCTGCGTCCACAAAGTAAAGCTTTCCGGAGATTTTATCCGATCCCTTGTAAAAAGACAGAGGCTCGGATACAACCTTTGATTCCTTCCTGACAGATACGGTTTCCCTGGGGGTGACTTTTGACGCGATAAAGCGATATGCGGTACCGCCAGCAATGGCGAGTACCGCAACAGTTATGATTATCCAGAGGATGGATTTAAGGCCTTTAACCATTACTTTGCGGCCTTTCCCTGGTTAGCCACGGCGTTCATCTTAGCTGCTATGGCTTCCTGGTCGCCGAGGAAGTAGTCCTTGACGAGCTCGTAGTTGTCGTCGAATTCGAAGACGTACGGGACTGCCGTCGGGAGGTTCAGGGAGATGATGTCCTCGTCGGAAATGTTCTTCAGGTATTTGATGATACCGCGGAGCGAGTTTCCGTGGGCCACGACGATAAGGCTGTCCTCTGTCTTGAGGTTAGGGAAAATGACTTCCTTCCAGTAGGGGACGGCACGGGCGATGGCGTCCTTGAGGGATTCGGTACGGGGGATGTCGCTGTCCGCAACGAGGGCGTAGCGGGGATCGAACTTGGGGTTGCGGGGATCATCTTCCGCAAGAGGAAGGGGAGCTACATCATAGCTGCGGCGCCAGATCTTGACCTGGGCGTCACCGTACTTCTCCGCGGTCTCTGCCTTGTTCAGGCCCTGGAGGTTGCCGTAGTGCTTCTCATTGAGGCGCCAGCTCTTCTCGACGGGAATCCAGTCAAGGTCCATTTTGTCGAGTATGTTGTTAAGGGTTTTGACAGCTCTCTTGAGGTAGGAGGTGTAAGCCTTTGAGAAGGTGAATCCTTCAGCTTTCAGGAGCTTTCCGGCTTCCTTTGCTTCGTTTTCTCCCTTGGGGGTGAGATCTACGTCAGTCCATCCGGTAAAACGGTTTTCGAGGTTCCAGGCGCTTTCGCCGTGGCGAACGAGTACGATTCTTTTCATATTGTGTGTCTAGCTTTTATTTTCGCATTGCAAAAGTACACATTATTTTCCGTATTTTTGCACCATTTCAGATGCAAAATGCATCTATAACGTTATATATGGTAATTACGCCTGTAGCATACTATCACGGGGACTTTCCGGAAAAGTTCGGGATTCCGCGCCAAAGCGGAGTTGCGGAAGAACTCTCCGGATATCTGGAGTTTGAACCTCCTTTCTGTGACAGGGAGGCCCTGAGGGGACTCGAGGGCTTCTCGGATATATGGCTTATATGGGAGTTTTCCGCTGCTGGGGAACGTACTTTCCGGCCCACGGTGAGGCCTCCCCGTCTCGGTGGTAACGTGAGGATGGGAATATGGGCAACGAGATCTCCATTCAGGCCCAACCCGCTGGGGCTTTCCGCCGTGAAGGTGGAAAGGATCGATCTCGAAAACATGAGAATTCATGTACGCGGGGCTGATCTGATGGACGGGACACCGGTTTATGATATCAAGCCTTACATCCCTTATGCGGATTCCCGTCCGGAAGCTGCAGGAGGATTTGCAAAGGATGCTCCGGAGGCTGTCCTGAACGTGGTATTCAGGGCGGGTGTGCCTTTCAGCCCGGAGAAAACGGAGGCGCTCAGGAAGATTCTTTCGCTGGACCCGAGACCTCCGTACCAGGACATTCCGGGGAGGGAATACGGGCTGCTTTTCGCGGGGTACGATGTCCGTTTTACGGTAAACGGTGCAGATCTCGTTGTGACACGCATAGAAAAAGTGTAAAGGAATGAAGATAAAGAAGGTGATTGTCCTTGCCGGGGCGCTTCTTTCGGGCATCTCGCTTTATGCCCAGCGTAACAGCGCTACGATAAGCGGCTACATAACTGACGGGACTTCCGGCGAGACTCTGATTGGAGCCGGAGTTCTTGTGGACAGCGGAGCAAAGACTCCTGTCGGTGCAGTTACAAATGTCTATGGCTATTATACTCTGACGATTCCGCGGGGAAATACTAAACTGCAGTTCAGCTATCTGGGCTATGAGAGTATCACGATGGACATCCGTCTTCAAAGGGACACTACGATAAACATCGTGATGGACCCTTCCGCGACGCTTGAGGCGTCGAAGGTCGTGGCCCAGAGGGATGCCGGAATCCAGTCCACTTTCCTCGGGGCCCTGGATGTGCCTGTTGTCCATATCAAGAATACTCCCGTGCTGTTCGGAGAGGCTGACGTCCTGAAGGCTATCCAGATGATGCCCGGTGTCCAGGGAGGAAACGAAGGTTTTACCGGCCTGTATGTCCGCGGCGGCGGCCCTGACGAGAACCTCGTCCTGCTTGACGGGAATCCTATCTACAATGTGGACCATATGCTCGGAATCCTGTCCGTATTCCAGACCGAGGCGGTCAAGAAGGTAACCCTGTACAAGGGATCTTTCCCGGCCCGCTACGGCGGCAGGGTATCCTCCATCGTTGATATCCGTACGAACGACGGCAATATGAAGGAAACAAAAGGCAGCTTCGGAGTTGGTGTCCTTACGGACAAGTTTCATATCGAAGGGCCCATCATCAAAGACAAACTGAGCTACTCGTTCAGCGCCAGGGGCCTGCATACTCTTATGTACGATCCCGTAATCCGCCTGTTCGGATACAATCTCGGGAATGCCATTTCTGATCCCGGAACGAAGACGAGCACCTACGGGAACTATTACTTCTACGACATAAACGGAAAGATTTCCTGGCGCTACTCTGACAGGGACAGGTTCTATCTCGGGGTTTACAACGGACTGGACCATCTCGGAGTGAAATTCTCCCAGAGCGAGACCTACGCTTTCCAGAAGACCAAAATGGGAATAGGCTGGGGAAACAATGTGGTATCACTGCGCTGGAACCATATCTTCTCCCAGAGACTGTTCGCAAATACGACCGTCTCCTACAACAGCTACCGTATGCTGATGAATATGGGCGCTACCATGAAGGAACAGTACGATTTCGATGACGATATGGTGATTGACGAGGTCTATAAGTACGATTTCGACTTCAATTACAATTCCGGGATCCGTGACTGGAGCGCAAAGGTGGATTTCGACTTCGTGCCTTCGCCACGGCATCTGATGAAATTCGGCGGCGGGTATACATTCCATGTTTTCTATCCCAGGACATCCACCGCCATCATCCTCGAGGAGGAAGGGGATTCTTCGGAGCGGCAGGATTTCCGGATCGGCCCGGAAAAGAATTACCTTGGAAACGAGATTTCGATGTATGTGGAGGATGATTTCTCCGTGACGGATCACTTTACGGTAAATCCCGGAATGCACTTTTCCTGGTTCATCACCGGAGGCAGGCACTATGTCAACGCCCAGCCCCGTCTGAGTGCCAAGTTCTCGTTTGACATGGGCCTCAGTTTCAAGGCGGGATATGCGAGAATGGCCCAATATGTCCACCTTCTGAGTTCCACCCAGATATCTCTCCCCATGGACCTCTGGGTTCCGATTACCAAGAACATCAAGCCTGTTACCTCTGACCAGGTTTCCGCCGGAGTGTATTACGATGCGATTCCCGGATGGGAGTTCTCCGTGGAAGGTTACTACAAGTGGCTCAATAATATCCTTGAATACAAGGACGGCGCTTCGGTGCTGGTTTCCGCAACCGGGTGGGAAGACAAGGTGGAGATGGGAAAGGGCTTTGCGAGGGGACTGGAGTTTTTTATCCAGAAGACTTCCGGGGACCTGACAGGATGGATTGCCTATACTCTTGCAAAGAGCGAGCGCCTGTTTCCCGACGGGGAGATCAATCTCGGGAAAAGATTCCCCTACAAGTACGACAGGAGGCATAACCTGAATGTCAATCTGAACTATGCCATATCGAAGAAATGGGATTTGAGCGCATCATGGTCCTATATGAGCGGTGGAATGACTACAGTCCCGGAGAGGACTACGGTTATTTCGGAACCTTCCGGAAACAGCTATCAGACAGAGTTCATCCGCTACAGGAACAACTACAGGCTCCCTCCCAGCCATCATCTCAACCTTGGTGTGAACTATCACAAGATGAAGGCCAGGGGAGAGGCGGTATGGACCCTGAGCGTCTACAATGTTTATAACAGGATGAACCCGAACCTCGCCTTCGTAGACTATGACTATGTCTATAATCCAGCGACAGGTAATTATGTCAAAAGGCTTGCCCTTCAGACGGTTACAATCCTTCCTATAATGCCGTCCCTGAGTTACACCTATAATTTCTGACGGATATGAGACTGAAAACTAAAATATTGACGATATCGTTGTCTACGGCCCTTATTGCCGCTTCCTGCACGAATACGACATACCTCGATTTTCCGGGGACTGAGCCCTTGATCGTTATGAACGCTCAGATATCCACCTCAGACTCTGTCCACGTCGTGAAGCTGTCCAAGAGCACTATTTCCGTAGCCGACGGGCTCCGGGGAGCTGTGGTCACGGCTTCCGTGGAAAGAGATGGAACATCGACTCCCGTTACCGTTACGGAACAGCCCGTTTCGGACGAATATGGGAGCGAGAGGAATCCGGTCGATTATTCTTTCAAATTCAAGTTCCGTCCCGGGGACAGGCTTACGCTAAAGGCTTCGGCAGCGTCCCTTCCGGATGCCTCGGCAACGGTTACGGCTCCGGATGCGGTAGAAATTGTGTCCGTGGATACGGTTTCGGTGAAACCCGGAAAGAATGAAGACCCGAACAGAAGCAAGTACCTTGTCAGGGTTAAAATCAAGGATATTCCCGGCCAGCAGAATTACTACAGGATTTCCCCGACCTATGATGAGAAAGTCGTTTTCAAGGTCTCTTACTGGGATTACAACGAAGAAACGATGGAATATGAGAGGATTTTTACAGGAGAGACGGAAGAATATGAAGCGTTTGACCGGAGGGTCACCATAGACCTTTCCTCGGAGCCCCTGTTCTCTGGCGGCAGCTCCCTTGGAGGAGGCCTCTTCGACGATCTCATTGATTCAGAGTACGGCACCTACAGTTACAACACCTTCACAGACAGCGCATTTGAGGATTCGGAATATACCCTCAGGATATATGTATTTCTGGATCTGATCGTTACGGCTGCAGCCGATGCGGAGGAAATCGAATCAGCCCACGCGGAAATCAAGATGAATGTGTGGAGTATGTCCTTCGAACAGTTCCACTACCTGAAGGCCATCAATTACGATTCGGATATGGGCGTATTCGCCGAGGCCGTGACCATTCCTTCAAATGTCGAAGGCGGTACCGGCCAGGTGTCCATAGAGACCAGGTCTTCCGTGACGTTTATGGAACTGGACAGGTAATCCCTATCTGAGAGACTCCGGAAGAAGGCTGTCAACCGCGGGCTTTGCGAGTTTGTCCATCACGAGAAAACCGTCAAGTTCCGGATGGCAGCCGTCATTGGAATACTTCGAGGGAAGGCTCAAATCCTCAGGGTCCGCCATAGTGGAGTAGTAATCGATATAGGTATAGCCTTTTTCTTCGCAGAGGGCCTTCAGAAGGGTGTTTATCTCAGCGATGTGTGAGGCGATGGTGACACCGGCCTTTGAAGGGGTCCAGCTATCTCCTCTCCAATAGAAATATATGGATGGAAGCAGGGAGCCTATTGCTACGGCTATCCCGTTATCGACTGCGCTTTCCGCCATAGCGGCGATGTTCGCGACGACGGCAGAACTTTCCACGTAAACTCCGTCATTCTCAGCTACGTCGTTGGTCCCGCACATAATATGGACCACGTAGGGCATATTCTCGACGACGTCCCTGTGGAAACGGTTACGGATAGTCCTCGAGGTCTGTCCGTCGATACCCTTGCCCACATAGCCGTTATTTCTGAAGAAAGCGGCATCTGTCTGGGGCCAGAGGCGGGTTATTGAGTCGCCGATGAAGATGGCCTTGACCGAACGGGGGACAATCTCGAAGGAGATGGTCCTTCCGCCGTTCATATCGACGGTAAGGCGTACGTTATCGTAACTGTTCTCCGCGTCGATGGTGAATGGCTTTGTCTCAGGGGAATCGTTTTTCCCGACGGCAAGAACTTTACCGTCCTCTCCCTTTACCCAGGCGCCCAGCGCGCCTGACTCGCCGGATTTTACCGTGAAAAAGAAGCTTGAGTAGCCCTTGAACGGACGAAAATACTCATCAAGAGTCCATTTCCCGCGTCCTGCGTATGTGAGTTTTTGCGCTGCGGCATCCGACAGTGGTTGAAGGCTTACGCTCTGAATCTCTGTCATAGCCCATTTCATTTCCCCGAAATCCAGCCTCATCCTGTATCGGGTCCCGAGGGCGTTGACAGTATTCGAGCCGGGGGTAGGAGCGAGCGTGCCGTCGTCACACAGTTTCCATAATGAACCGTCCTGATCTGCTACGACAAGGGCACCGCTGGAAAGGGTAAGATAAGCTTCGAATACATTCTCAAGGGCATTCCCGTCCTTGTCCAGGGCGGAGTACATCCGGATTGGATCATTTATGGGAGCATCCTCTGCGGCAGGGCCATAAAGGGATATTGACGATACCGATACAGTTTTTGCCTCTTCTTTCGGGGTGTTCTCATCCGCCACTTTCTCTTTCCCGCAGGAAGAGACAAGCATAAGGGCGGAAGCGGCAAGCCATAGGATTCTTTTCATAAGACAGTGATTATCAGAATTCCATCCCGAGTCCGATGTTCACAGCGAAGTTCCTTTCTCCGGGATGAGTCACCCTCCAGATGGCATCCACCCGGAAGAGTTTGAATATATTGGCCAGTCCTACGCCGACTTCCACGTAAGGGATTTCCAGGGTGTCCATCCCTTCAGGAAGCCTGACGACGGCACTTTTGGAGTTTCTGTCCGTGTTTGTACCCCAGGCGGCCTTCACGTTGACGACTTCACGGAGTTTGAGCTTCTTGACGCCCGGGATGAGCCCGAGAATCTGCCCGCCGAAGTTATGCTCGTAAAAGGCCGAAATCCACCTGTCGGAAGCGAATTCGTAGTAATCCATGCAGGCGAAGGAAGTCTTGTCGAGGAAGATTGTCTTGTTACCTTCGTGCAGTTTCAGGAACGGGTAGGGGACGTCGCCGAATATCGCGCCCATATTGACGCTCATCGAGCCATAGCCGAATGCGCCGATAGGAATGTTCCAGTCCATATTGAGTTCCGTTCTGGCGAAGGAGTAGGAGTCCTTCGTGATTCCGGGGACCGCGGCGATAAGATGGGCCGTGAGGACAGGGTAGGGGCTGTAGAGATAGTTCTTTTTGAAGATACCGCGGCTGACGGTCTCATCCCAGCTGAAACGCGCGGCGTAGTTGATCTGGTTTGCCGTTACACTTTTCAGAAGCGTTCCGTCACTGCAGATAAGGGGAACTATGTCATTTCCGTAGATACGGATAGACTCCAGGGTGAAGGTATTGTTGAACGAGGGGTTTAATTCGTGTTCGTACTTGATGCGGAATTCCCTGGACATGCTCCTCTTGTTGAATGCGGATTTTGCCAGGATGGAGTTGAAGATGCTGCTCTCCTGGAGAACGCCTGCGCCTTTTCCCAGCTGGATAAGGTCATAACGGCCATACAGGGTCAGTTTACGGGTAAGGTCGCGGCGGAACATATATTCCACCATTCCGCTGCCCTTGAAGGTCTTGTCTTCGGTTCCGTATGCGACGTATCCGGACAGACGTACCTTCTGGCTGAATTCCTTGAAGGTCTTCATTCCGAGCTGGAAACGGGTTCCTTCCATTCCGTTGAAGCTCACAAGGCGGTCATAGGGGCCTATGCCGATACCGGTTTTACGGTCTACATAGTAGCCTTCTCCGATTGTGTCGCCTATTGCGTAGACTACTTTGTAAAGCCCGGTGTTTTTGATGCGTTCCATCATTTCGAAGATGGACGCGCCGCCGTCTTCCATATCCGCGGGCCGGACAGTGTCCCAGAAATCATCCGGAAGCTCTCTTTTGTCAGCCATCACGGTATTGGAGCTTATCGAAAGGATATCTTCAGGTATCTGAATGTCCATTTCAGGATCGGAGTAGCGGATAGTACGGTGACCAAGGAGGGAAGCGAGGCGCTTTGTCTCGCCGATAGTCACGGCGAAATCGACAAAGAGGTTCTCCTCGATGGGGAACCACAGGGAATCCTTTTTCTCGTTCTTGACATCGAATACCATTCCCCTTATCCAGTTAACGCTCTTTACGGCGTTAAGCGAAGCTGTGATCTCCCTGATGGCATAATCGTCAGCATCTATTTCCATCGTCCCCTCGAAAGCGGGGGAGGTAAGATGCCGCTTGGGCTCAAAATGGATTCTATAGCTCTTGTGGCCGTCGGACGAGAGTGAATCCAGTAGGGCGTAATTATAGATTGAGAATCCCGAGGAACTGGCGGGGGAGGGAATGTTGATGTTCAGGGCGGCTATCTGATTCCGGTAAAAGTTGGAACGGATGTGCATGGACCCGGCGAACTGCTTGAGGATATTCTCCGCTTCGACTCCGGAAATACGGTTTGCGATAATCTTTTCCTTCTCAAGGGCAGGGCTAAGGGAGTGATAACGCTCCGATGCGGTCTCAGACAGCATTACAGGGATGATTTCAATACCAACCTTGTCGGAGGTGTCCTTGTATTCCTTTACGAGGGGGAACAGTCCGGTTAAAAGTTTTCCGGGCAGATTTGAGGAAGGCTCCGCAAGGTCGAATTCAATCTTGCTGTAAAGGTTACTCTTCCAGTCAGGGAAGTTCTCAGGGTTGTGGATAGCCCTCGCCGCGTCTACCCGGAGGAGAATCTCCTTCAGGGCAGGCGTACCCGTAGAGTCATCCTGAGCGGATGCAGCGGGAAGGGAAAAAGCCGCCAGAACGACGGCAAGGATTAGAGCTATCCTTTTCATCGGACGTCAAATATAGCAAAAATCGGGCAAAATCAGCTATATAGTGCCTTAAGAAGCGATAATTTTGCGCGTTCGGGGAGTATCCTCACCAGAAGACCTACTGCCCAGTAGTCTATCCGTGGAATGACCCTTACTGACATATGGCGCTTTTTCAGCTGCCTGAGAACGGCTTTACCTATAACTTCGGGCTTCATACCGGAGAGTTCGTCGTGCTCGATTTTCGCCTTGTTACGCTGCATCCAGTCCCAGTAGGGGGAGGCTTCCGTAACCGATGCGTTGAATTTCCGGGCCGATGTAAACCCGGTCGCAACGTCTCCCGGGAGGATGCTGCAGCACTCGATACCGGTTCCCTTCAGTTCCATGGACAAGGATTCCGAGAGGGAAAGAAGCGCGGCTTTGACGGAGGAGTAGAAGCCCTGGAAGGGGAGTTGGAGGATTGCCATTACGGAGGTTATCGTGATTATTCTTCCAAAGCCCTGGCTGCGCATTACCGGAAGCGCTGCCTGGATCGTTTTAAGTGAGCCGAAGTAGCAGGTCTCGAATTGATATCGGGCCTCCTCCTCGGTGGTCCCTTCCACAGGACCGAATATCCCGTTCCCAGCATTACAGATGACTGCATCGAGGCGGCCCTGCTCCCCGATTATCCTTTCGACAACCTCCCTTGTGGAGGCCTCGTCGTTTACATCCATCTTGACGGGGATGACACCATCGGCCTGTCCGTCGCTCGTGCCTCTTCTGGAGGCGGCATAAACCGTCATCCCCTCGGATGCAAGCAGTTTTGCCGTCGCAGCTCCGATTCCGCTGCTTCCTCCGGTAATGAGGACTATCTTTACTCTATTTCTCATTCTGCAAATATAGTGAACTTCTCTTTATATAGGATGATGCGTCTTTAAGCGAATAGACACTGTCACGGAGGAATGCTTTCATCGAAACAAGGTCCATCTGGCCCACCGTCTCAGGGAAAATCGTCTCGCCGATTACGACCCTCGGGCTCGTCCCCCTTTTGTTGAACATCTCGTGGCAGAGCCTGAGAAGCCTGACATTCGAGGAAATAAGGCCCAGGGAATAGTAGAAGTTCGAATTCCGGTCAAGGAAACGAACGGGCACAACAGGGACACCGGCTTTTTTGATCAGCCTTATTGCAGGGTCCTGCCACTCCCTGTCACGTATCGCCCATTTTTCTCTGGGCTTGAGGTCAGACACCGCTCCGGAAGGGAAAAGCCCAAGAGGAAGCCCGTTCCTGAGTTGTTCCAGAGCCTGTCTTACTCCGTTTATGGAGGTTGCTGTCGCAGCTGTGCGGTGGTCAAGCGTAGGATTTACGGCAATGAAAGAAGGACGGAGGGGTTTGATCCAGTAGAGAATCTGGTTTACCATCACTTTGTAACCTGGTCTTTTGTGCCCCAGGATATCTATGAGGCAGATTCCGTCCAGGTGGCCGTAAATATGGTTGGAAATCGTAATGAAGGGGCCGTCCGGCAGTGTATCCAGTCTTTCCGGGTTACCTATGGAAAAGTCAATCCCGACGTAATCAAGGAGGGCTTTTGCGAAATCGCTTCCGAACCCGGCGACCGACGATGCGGCTTCTTCTGCCTTGTTGACCTTGTCGACGCCGGATATACGGAAAACGGCCCTTGCAAGGGCCTGTCCTCCTGCCCCTTTGAAGATGGGGCTCAGCTGATCCAGTTCCTCAGGCCTTATTATCGCCATTTTCCTCTGGATTTTTTAAAGGGTCCAGTTTTGCGAAATAAGCGGCTTCCTTGAAGAAACTGACCGTGTAAGCAACCAGTATCAGTACACCCACAACGACCGAGAATATGTCGAAAACGGTAATGTCGAAGTGGTTGTGGAAGAGATCGATAGGGAAGCGGAAGTCCCTGATCGCCGGGACGTAGATGCAGATAAGGCTCGCGATGCTGACAAGGATTCGGAGTTCGGTGGGCCCGAGCCCGCCGTATGTGAGTCTCATCTCGCCCTTCAGGTGGCAGTTGATGTAAACGAATACGGAAAGGAGGAAGTAGTTCACCAGAACGGCCATGGCGAATGTAAGGTGCATCAGTACGGAGGATCCTACGCCGACGAACATTATGATTTCGTTGATGCAGTCCACGTTGTGGTCGATATAGAAGCCGTAGGTCTTTCTCTGGGTGTTTCTGACGCGGGCAAGGGATCCGTCCATCGAGTCTCCGAACCAGTTAAGGAAGAATCCGAAGATTCCGAGCCATATCCAGTTGATATTTACATTTGTGAGTGCGAATCCCGTCGCGATTACTGCCGCGCCGATGAATCCTATGAATGTAAGTAGGTCCGGAGTAACCCAGGCTGGCATCTTCTTAGCCATTGAAACGAGGATTTTCTTTTCGATCGCATTGAAAATCGAGGTCTGTATCCTTACTGCCTGTTTTGTGTTCTCTGTATTGTATTCCATATATAATTTCAAATTAAAATGGGCTCAAATATAAGCATATTTTAAGATATGGAGGCAAAAAGCGACCAAATGAATAATAATTTTCACTTTTTCGCTTTGCAGCCGTCGGGTAAATGGGCTATATTTGCAGGCTGAATGACTTGGGTGGACATAAAAGAAAGGTTGAAGAAGTTCATTCTCTTCTTCATTTCTTCGCTGGCGGGTACCAGCGTTGACCTTTCCGTGCACTGGGCACTGTCAGTTTTTGTCTTTGACTCCTATGTAGGGCAGTTTATCATAGCTCCGGTCATATCCTTTGAACTGGCGACCCTTACGAACTACTATATAGCTTATCAGTTCGTGTGGCGGGAACGTATCCAGAACCGTTCTTCGAGAACTTACTGGAGGCGCTTCCTTATATATAACGCAACGTGTACGGGGGCTTTCGCGATCAAGTTCATCATCATCCAGATACTGCATCTGATATTCCCCGGCCTCGCACCGGTACTGTGCAACCTCATCGCTCTGTGCCTTTCCGGTACGTTCAATTTCGGGATGAACGAATTCGTCGTATTCAAAAAGAAGAAAAAGGAAGAGTAACCCTCTCCCTTTTCTTTTTAAGATTTTTTAATATATCCAATCTTCCCGAGCAGGGAAAGGTATAAAAAAAGAACGTCGGCCTTCACAGGCGGACGCTCTCACTAACCACATAATTAATAACACTAAAACTAATAACCAATAGACCGAGATTGTCAAGAGAACCTTGATGTCTCAATCCGGTTACAAAGGTACGGTAAATATTTTAATTTGCAAATTTTTTAAAAAGTTTTTTTGCAATTTTTTCGAGGTAATTTATTTCCCGCTTGATTATCAATTAGTTCAGGGGTTTCGAAATGTTACGGAAGTAACTTTTTCCGGAGGCATTCAATCATATCGACGGTCATTGAGTCCATATCGTACTCCGGTTTCCAGTCCCATTCCGCCCTTGCGCACGAGTCGTCCATCTTATCCGGCCAGGAATCCGCAATGGCCTGGCGGACGGGATCAACCTCATAGCGTACTTTCAGGCTTGGAATATACTTACGGATGCCAGCGAAGAGGGTTTCCGGTTCGAAACTCATTGAGGCTATGTTGAAGGAGTTCCTGTGGACAAGCCTTTGGGGATCAGCCTGCATAATGTCTACTGCGGCCCTGAGAGCGTCAGGCATATACATCATGTCCATATATGTTCCGGGGCCGATAGGGCATACGAATTCCTCGCCTTTTACCGCAGAATAATAAACTTCCACGGCATAGTCAGTCGTTCCTCCTCCAGGAAGTGTTACGTTGGAAATAAGGCCGGGGAAGCGGACAGAACGGGTATCCACACCGTATTTGTGGAAGTAGTAGTCACTCAGGAGTTCGGTGGCGACTTTTGTGACTCCATACATGGACCTTGGCCTTTGGATGGTATCCTGGGGGGTATCCACGTGAGGGGTTTCGGGACCGAAGGAGCCGATAGAGGAGGGAGTAAACACTGCGACGCCGTTTTCCCTTGCGACCTCAAGTATGTTCAGAAGGCCGTTCATCTGGATATCCCAGGCGAGAAGGGGCTTTCTCTCCGCGACTGCGGACAGAAGGGCGGCAAGGTTGTATACAGTGTCTATTTTGTATTTTCGGACTATTTCAGCAAGGGCTTTTCCGTCTCTGACGTCGGCGATTTCCGCAGGGCCGCTCTCCAGGAGGATACCTTTGGGCTCCGCACCGGGGATATAACCTGCGACGACGGTGCTTCCGGGGATTTCCCTCCTCAGTTTCATCGTGAGCTCCGAGCCTATCTGCCCTGTGGAACCAATGACTAAGACATTCTTCATTGTGTGGTTAGTTTAATCTTGTGCAAAAATAGAATATTTTACGATAAATTGATAAAATTCCGTTTAAAATGTATAAATTTGAAGTTGTAAACCGAAAAACAATAACATTCTAATAACACTGAATCCCATGTACGGTAAGTATCAAAAGTATCTCCGCGACGAGCTCGCCGCCATCGAGGAAGCCGGCCTTTACAAGAAAGAGCGTAACATTGTTTCTCCCCAGAGCGCTGAGATTCGTCTTGAGGACGGATCCGTCGCCCTTAATTTCTGCGCTAACAACTATCTGGGACTGTCGGACAATCCCCGCCTTATCGCTGCTGCAAGGAATGCGATGGAAGAGCGCGGATACGGAATGTCTTCCGTACGTTTCATCTGCGGAACCCAGGATACACACAAGCAGCTGGAAAAGGCTGTTTCCGAGTTCTTCCACACGGACGATACCATTCTGTATGCAGCCTGTTTCGATGCAAACGGCGGTGTATTCGAGCCCCTTTTCTCCTCAGAGGATGCAATTATTTCGGATTCCCTCAACCACGCTTCCATCATTGACGGAGTACGTCTTTGCAAGGCCCAGCGCTTCCGCTATGCAAACGCAGATATGGCTGACCTTGAGGAAAAGCTCAAGGAAGCCCAGTCCTTGAGGTTCCGCATTATCGTAACGGACGGCGTGTTCTCAATGGATGGAAATGTCGCTCCAATGGACAAGATTTGCGACCTTGCGGAGAAGTATGACGCTCTTGTGATGGTTGATGAGAGCCACAGTGCAGGTGTCGTTGGCAAGACCGGCCGTGGCGTTGCGGAGCTGTTTGACTGCTATGGGCGTATTGATATATTCACCGGAACCCTTGGAAAGGCTTTCGGAGGTGCGGTGGGCGGCTTCACGACCGGTCGTAAGGAGATTATCGATATGCTCAGGCAGAGGTCCCGTCCTTACCTGTTCTCGAACTCCATCCCCCCGATGATAGCCGCCGCCGGTATCGAGACGTTCAAGATTCTCTCCGAATCCGATGAGCTTCATACCCGTCTGGTTGAAAATGTGGAATACTTCCGTGGCAAGATGATGGAAGCCGGTTTCGATATCAAGCCTACACAGTCTGCAATATGCGCCGTTATGCTCTACGATGCGAAACTTTCACAGGATTTCGCGGCTGCTATCGCAAAGGAAGGTATTTTCGTAACCGGATTCTACTATCCTGTCGTTCCTAAGGGACAGGCCCGTATCCGCGTCCAGCTTTCCGCGGCCCACACTAAAGCCCACCTTGACAAGGCCGTAGCCGCCTTCATCAAGGTAGGGAAGGAACTGGGGGTTCTCAAATAGAGAGGAATTCTTCCAGGAGCGAATGGACAACGTGGGTAGGAAGGCCCACGACATTGAAATAGGACCCCCGGATGGAGGTGATCCCAATTTCTCCGATCCATTCCTGAATTGCATAAGCGCCGGCCTTGTCGAGGGGCCGGTACTTTTTTACATAGAAATCGATTTCTTCGGGTTTCAGTTCCCGGAAAGTGACTGTTGTCGTATCTGTTACCGTTTTCATTATGCGGCAGTCCCTAAGGGTTACGGCAGTGACGACCAAATGTTCCCTTCCGGAAAGGTCCCTGAGCATTCTTTTGGCATCTTCCTCCGAGGCGGGCTTTCCAAGGATTTCGCCTTCATCGGTACCGGTGCGGGGGAGGATCACCATCGTGTCAGCGGTAAGGAGAAGTTCATTGTCGGAGAGCGGCCTGTGAAAGCCTGTTGACTTTCCTTCAGACATCCGGGCGGGAACGTCTTCCCATCTTATCGAAGGGTCTATTGACTCACAGAATGTATTGCCTGTATCTATTGTAAAGGGAATGTCAAGTTTTCCGAGGAGTTCCTTCCTCCTCGGTGATGCGCTTGCGAGTATCAGGGATTTACCTCGAAGGTCCATCTCAAAAGAGTTTCTTGTAAGCGGAGGTGTCGTAGATCCATCTTCCCTGGACCTTCATCTCCTTTTCGATGGAGTCGCGTACACATCCGCGCCCTCCAGGGAAGGGGGAGACATCTGTAGCGGCTTCTTTTACCTCCTGAACCGCATCTGAGGGGGCGACGGAGCGGCCGCACATCTGCATTGTCTCGATGTCCGGAATGTCGTCGCCGAAATACATAACCTCCGAAGGGTCCAGCCCGTGGCGGGAGCAGAAATCCCTCATACAGGCAGACTTGTCCCTTGCGTGGAGATAGATGTTGTCCTCAGTCATTCCGCTTGTCAGAAGACGCTTTGTAATGCTTATGGAACTGCCTCCGGTAATGCAGGCGACAGGGTAGCCGTTCATTACGGCCATCCTGATCGCAAAACCGTCTTTTGCGTCGAAGGTGCGGAAGAGATTGCCTTCCAGGTCGCAGAGAATTCCCCCGTCCGTGAGGACTCCGTCAACGTCGAATGCGAAGGCTTTTATCACGACTTAGGCCCTCCTCCGGGAAGGGGACCGAAATCCGCGAGGTTGAAAGTGCCTCCCTTTCCGCCGGGGCCGCCCTGGCCGCCAAGGTCGATCACTCCGAACTGGGCCTCAAACTTTGAGACATTGTCGAACAGGGCGTTCATAAGCCTCTTTGCGTGTTCGGGGGTCATCACTATCCTGTTGGAGATGTCGGGCTTGGGCATTCCGGGGAGGGTTGTGGCGAAGTCGATAACGAATTCGCTGCGGGAGTGGGAAATGATGGCAAGGTTCGAATAGGTGCCTTTTGCCACTTCGGGCTTTATTTCCAGACTGATCTGGTTCTGGGGTTTTTCTTTATTGTCCATAATTCGGTCGTTGAATCGCAAATTTACGAAAAATTCCGTACTTTTGTGAGATTATTGAAAAAGACACAGACTTGTTTATGGAATTATCTGCAAAGTACAACCCGCAGGAAGTGGAGGACAAGTGGTACGCCTATGCCCTGAAACACCGCCTGTTCCATTCAGAACCAGACTCCAGGGAACCTTATACTATCGTCATACCTCCGCCCAACGTTACGGGAATTCTCCATATGGGCCACGTCCTGAACAATACGCTCAATGACGTGCTTATCCGTAATGCACGTATGCACGGTAAGAATGCCTGCTGGGTGCCGGGTACAGACCACGCTTCCATCGCTACAGAAAGCAAGGTTGTCGCGAAACTCAAGGCCCAGGGTATCTCCAAGGAGAGTATCGGACGCGAGGAATTCCTCCGTCACGCCTGGGAGTGGAAGGAAGAGCACGGCGGAATCATTCTGGAACAGCTCCGTAAGCTCGGATGCTCTTGCGACTGGGACAGGACCCGATTCACCATGGACCCGGATCTTTCGGACGCTGTCATAAATACGTTCGTGTATTTCTATAAGAAAGGGTGGATATACAAGGGCGTCAGGATGGTTAACTGGGATCCGGTGGCTCTCACGGCTGTTTCCGATGATGAAGTCATCCACAAGGATACTCACAGCCACTTCTATCATCTCCGGTACTATATATCCGATGGCAAGGGCAATCCTACGGATAAGTTCCTCGTTATTGCGACAACCCGTCCTGAAACCATCATGGCTGATGCCGCCATCTGTGTCAACCCCGCAGATGAGCGTTATCACTGGCTCCGCGGCAAGAAGGTGCTTATTCCTCTTATCAACAAGGAAATCCCCGTGATAGAGGACAGCTATGTGGAAATGGACTTTGGAACGGGATGCCTCAAGGTTACTCCCGCTCACGATGTGAACGACTATGAGATAGGTCTGAGGCATAACCTCCCCGTCCTCGAGATTATTGATGACCACGGAAAACTCAACGAGAAGGCCCTCATACTTGTGGGCGAGGACCGTTTCGTCGCAAGGAAGAAGATAGTGAAGATGCTCGAGGAGGCGGGTAACCTCGTCAAGACTGAGGATTACGTTTCTCCCATAGGTTATTCGGAGCGTACTGATGCGGTCATTGAGCCCAAACTCTCCGCGCAGTGGTTCCTCAAGATGGACAAACTCGCCGCGACGGCCCTCGAAACCGTTGAATGCGGCCGGACGAAGTTCATTCCGGATAAATATGTGAATACATATCGCCATTGGATGGAGAATGCCCGCGACTGGTGTATATCACGTCAGTTGTGGTGGGGACAGAGAATTCCTGCCTGGTACCTTCCTGATGGCTCCTATGTCGTGGAAAGCACCGCGGAGGAAGCTCTGAAGGCCGCGAAAGCGATAAATCCGTCGCTTACGGCAGGGGATCTCCGTCAGGACGAAGACGTCCTTGACACGTGGTTCAGTTCCTGGCTCTGGCCCATCTCCGTATTCGATCCCGAAATGCCCGGTCATCCGGAGCACAAGCCCAACAGGGACCTATCGTATTACTACCCCACAAATGACCTCGTAACCGGTCCTGATATCATTTTCTTCTGGGTCGCGAGGATGATTATGGCAGGTGAGGAGTTTATGGGCAGGGAACCCTTCTCTAACGTGTATTTCACGGGTATCGTAAGGGATAAGCTAGGACGCAAGATGTCCAAGACCCTCGGTAATTCCCCTGATCCGCTCGAACTCATCAAGACTTACGGTGCAGATGCCGTGAGAATAGGTATGCTGCTTTGTTCATCGGCCGGAAATGACATTTTCTACGATGAATCACAGATTAAGCAGGGAGCAGCATTCTGCAATAAGATATGGAACTCATACAGGCTTGTGAAGGGCTTTACGGTGGATCCTTCAGCAAAGCAGAGCGAGGGCTCCGCTTTTGCCGTGAAGTGGTTCGAGTCGAAGCTCCGCAAGACTGTTGCCGCCGTAGAGGACCATTATTCCAAGTTCCGCATTTCCGATGCCCTGATGACTATCTACAAACTCTTCTGGGACGATTACTGCTCCTGGTATCTGGAATGCATCAAGCCGGCGTTTATGGACGGAAAACCGCTTCCTGTGGACAAGGACACTTACGAGGCTACCGTTGATTTCTTCGAGCAGCTCCTGAAGCTGATCCATCCGGTTATGCCGTTCATTACAGAGGAACTCTGGCACGATATCCACGAAAGGAAAGAAGGGGAGTCCATTATGTTTGCTTCCGCACCGGCCAGCCTTCCGTACGATGAAACTGTCCTTTCCAGTTTCGAGATAGCCCAGGAGCTTGTAAACGGAGTACGTGCCGTCAGGAATCAGAAGAACCTCCCTCCCAAGGAAGACCTTAAGGTCCTTGTGAAAGGCGCATTACCGGTGGAGGTTATCCCTGTGGTAGAGAAGACTGCAAACGTTTCATCCGTGAGCGTTGTCTCTGACTTTTCAACGGCAGGGGAAGGCGCTTCCTTTATGGTCAGGACTCTCGAGGTAATGGTTCCGCTGGAAGGCCTGGTCGACACGAAAGAGGAATTATCCAAGCTTGAAAAGGAACTCGAAAGGCTTAACGGCTTCCTCCGTTCGGTACGTGCAAAGCTCTCAAACGAGCGCTTTACAGCCAATGCACCGGCTGCCGTCATCGATAATGAGCGTAAAAAAGAGGCTGATGCCCTCTCTAAGATAGAAAGCGTGGAGAGTCAGATAAATATTTTGAAAAACAAACAATAAAACAAAATAGTTAAACACCATAACATTTTTGTTACCATGATTTTGAACCTTTTTTACCCCCTCGGAGTGGTCGGACCCTGGCAGATTGTCATCATCGCCCTGGTGGTTTTGATTCTTTTCGGCGCAAACAAGATTCCTGAGTTTATGAAGGGACTTGGGAAAGGCGTCAAGAGTTTCAAACAGGGGATGAATGAAGTCGAGAAGGAGGTCAAGTCCGTCGAAAAGGAAATCGAGGACACTCCCGCCGACAAGTCATCTGAAAAGGAGAATTAGCGGGACCCTTCTCTTCTGTGGGAAAGGAAAACAGTGAGATGTCCTTCTGGGACCATCTGGAGGTGCTGAGAGGAACAATTGTCCGATCGGCGCTTTCGGTGCTCCTTTTTGCTGTCATTGTTTTCTGTTTCAGGACCTTCGTTTTCGGGACGATTGTATTCGGACCGCTGGACAATAGCTTCATTGTCTACCGCTGGATGAAGCTTCCACTGGATGTCAGCCTGATCAACGTAAACGTCACCGCCCAGTTTATGGTTCATATGAAGGAGTCTGTCCTTATCGGCTTCATCCTGTCCTTCCCCTACATTTGTTTCGAAATATGGCGTTTTGTCGCCCCGGCCCTGTATGAGCGGGAGAAAAAACCTGTCCGGGCATCTTTCCTTGGCGGTGGATTGCTGTTCTATGTGGGTCTTCTGGTAGGGTATTATATCATCCTTCCCCTTGCTCTTCATTTTTTTCTGACCTATAACGTAAGCGACATTGTCCAGAATACGATTACTCTGGACTCTTACATTTCGATATTCAACTCGACAGTCCTTGCTATGGGAATAGTTTTCGAGTTCCCGATGCTGATTGTTATTCTGTCGAGTCTTGGCATAATCCGCAGGTCGACGCTCAGAAAGTACAGGAAGCACGCCCTGGTGGGTGTGCTTGTCGTAGCGGCGCTTGTCACTCCTGCGGATCCTCTGTCTATGCTTATTGCCGCAGTACCCCTGTGGCTCTTGTTTGAACTGTCAGTCTTGCTTTGTAAGAAGTGATTTCTATCAGCAACGTTACCGTAGCCTTCGGGGGTTTTACCCTTCTGGACGGGATAAGCTTTCATATCAGTCCCGGAGAGAAGATTGGACTCGTAGGAAAGAACGGCGCCGGTAAATCCACTCTTATGAAGCTCATAACCGGAGAACAGTCACCAACCTCCGGAACGGTCAGAGTGTCCCCGTCAGTCAAGGTTGGATATCTTCCCCAGATTATGAATCACAACCGGGGCAGGAGCGTCCTTGAGGAAGTGATGTCTGTGTTCGATGATCTTAAGGACCTGGAGTCCGAATTAGATAGGTTGACGCTCTTGTTATCAGAGAGAGACGACTATCAATCACGCGAATACGAATCATTACTTAATCGGATAAATGAGATAAATGACCGTCTGTCCCTTGAAACCGGAGAAGCTCCTCAGGTAAGAGCGAAGAGGACTCTTTTCGGACTTGGGTTCAAAGAGGAGGAGCTTTCCCGGAATACTGAGACTTTCAGCCAGGGATGGAATATGAGGATGGAGCTTGCAAAAATCCTTATTTCCGGTCCTGACCTTCTTCTTCTGGACGAGCCCACCAACCATCTTGACATCGAGTCCATCGAATGGTTTGAACACTATCTGTGCTCATTCAGGGGAGCGGTTCTTCTGGTTTCTCACGACAGGAAGTTCCTTGACAATGTAACAGGAAGGACTGTCGAGATCCTTCTCGGCCACATTCACGATTATAAAGTCCCTTACAGCCAGTACGTGATCCTTCGCGAGGAAAGGCTTGCCCAGCAGAAGGCGGCCTACGAAAACCAGCAGAGGATGATAGAGAAAACAGAGGATTTTATAAACCGCTTCCGCTACAAGCCCACAAAATCCAATCAAGTCCAGTCCAGGATAAAGGCTTTGGAGAAATTGGAGAGGATAGAGATTGATGAGACAGACTCAAGTACCCTTTCGCTGAGATTTCCTCCCGTTACCCGTTCCGGAGATATTGTCTTCAAGGGTACGGATCTTACTGCGGGGTATCCCGGAAAAATTGTTTTCCGGAGCGCTGACATTGAAATCAAAAGGGGAGAGAAGGTCGCGCTTGTTGGCCGCAACGGTGAGGGAAAAACCACTCTTATCAGGGTAATCACAGGACAGCTGGATCCGATTTCCGGTACTGCGGTGATCGGTCATAACGTCGATATCGGCTACTATGCCCAGAATCAGGAAGATATCCTCGACGGCAGCCTTACTGTATATGATACTTTGGACCGTGCCGCTGTCGGAGACGTCAGAAAGAACCTTCGGGATATCCTTGGGGCATTCCTGTTCAGGGGCGAGGATGTGGATAAAAAGGTCTCCGTTCTCAGCGGAGGGGAGAGATCCCGGCTGGGAATGGCTTCGCTGATGCTCAAATCACACAATTTCCTCGTACTGGATGAGCCCACAAACCATATGGACATAAGGTCCAAGGATGTGCTGAAAGCTGCGCTTTCCGCTTTCGACGGCACGCTTGTTGTCGTATCCCACGACCGTGACTTTCTTGACGGGCTGGTTGACAAGATGTACGAGTTCCGTGACGGGAAGGTGAGAGAGCACCTCGGAGGGGTGGAGGACTTCCTCAGGAAACTCAGGATAGGATCCCTGCAGGAGTTGGAGAGGACGTCGCCGGAGAATGTTCCCGCTCAGGAGAGGTCTTCCGGGAAGGAGGATGGCTGCGACAGCTTCAAGGCGATGAAGGCTGTCTCCAAAGAGGAAAAGAAACTGCGTAACCGGTTCCTTTTCGTAGAGAAAGAGATAGGTTTGACGGAAGAAAAAATGTCGGAAATCGAGAAGGTTCTTGCAAATCCCGGAAATAATACCGACATTGTGGAGTTAACCAGGGATTACTTGGAACTGAAAATACGGCTCGATTCTTTTATGGAGGAATGGAGCGGGCTTGCTGAAAAACTGAAACTATAACTTTATTTTTAATGAATATGAAATTAAACAATGCTTTCAGGGCAGTCATTGGAATGATTGCTTTGGCTGGACTTATCTTCGTATCGGTCCCTGCTTCCGCCCAGACCGCGGCTTCTCAGCTTGAGGACAAGGAGATTCCCGTCCAGAATTTCACATCCGTTTGCGCCGGCGGTGATTTCGAGATCACACTCGTCAAGAGTGACGCCTGCAACGTCCGCCTTACCGTGGACAAGGAACTTTCTCCCTACATCGACGTTTTCGTGAAGGCATCGACGCTCTATTTCAACTATGATTCCAAGAGCGTTCCCAAAGACACCAAGAAACTGTACAGGGGCAAGGATGCTTCCACTCCTGTTTTCCGTGCAGTCGTATATATGCCGGAGCTTGCAGGACTTACCCTTACTGAGAATGCTTCAGTTACCGGTACTGACGAGTTCGGCGGTTCCTCGCTCCTGGTTTCAGTTACCGATAAGGCCCAGATCAAGAGCCTCAGCGTCGTCGCTGACGCCGCAAAGGTAGGACTCAAGAAGAACGCTCAGGCAGTCCTTACCCTTAGGACCGAAGGCTCTGTCGAGATCTCTACCGAGAACAATGCCAATGCGAAGGTTTACCTCGAGGCCGGTGAAGTCGCTGTAAGCGGTATCGGATCCTCCGTCCTTGCCGCATCCGGCAGGGCCCGCACCCTGAATCTTGCAAGTGCCGGGACTGCCCAGATTACCCTTAATCTGGATGTGGAGAAGTCCGTCTTCAGCACAGAAGGCTCTTCAAAGATCCTTCTTTCCGGTCAGGGAGAAAGCATCGCCTTGACATCGGCCAGGAGTTCTTCGGTTGATGCCTCCGGCTTTACCGTGGACAATGCAATATGCAACCTTTCCGGTTCCGCAACTGCCAGTGTCGTTGTAAATGAGGTTCTCGAGGCCCAATCCCTCACAAGCGGATCCAGCCTCTACTATGGCGGAACACCCCAGTTCGTCATCGGTAAAATCATCAAGTCCACCCTTGCTCCTATCGGAACAAAGTAATGAGACTGTTTGATTCCCACGCTGACACTCCCTCCCAGATTCTCAGACTGAGGGACTTGTCCAAGGACAACAGATACGGGCACGTCGATTTCCCCAAACTCAGGCGCGGGGGAGTCGGCGGCTCCTTTTTTGCCCTTTATACTCCGCCCACAATGGGCCCTGATGCCGCAACCCGTTATGCTCTCGAGATGATCTCCGGAGTTTATGACTCCGTAGGAGCGAATCCGGAATATGCTGCGATCTCTTTTACTCCGGACGAAGGACGCGCCGTTGCGGACAGCGGCCGTACGGCTATTTTCATAGGTATGGAGAACGGATCTCCAATCCAGACGTCGCTTCCGCTTTTGAGAACCTTTTTCCGGCTGGGAACGAGGTATGTAACACTTACCCATAACGGAGACAATGCCATCGCGGATGCTGCTTCAGAGGGAAAGACCTGGAACGGGCTGAGCCCGTTCGGCAGGGAAGTGGTCGCGGAGATGAACCGTCTTGGAATGATGGTGGACCTGTCCCACGCATCGGACAAGACTTTCTGGGATTGCATCGATTACTCCAAGGCTCCGGTCATAGCCTCCCATTCCTGTTGCCGCGCGATTTGCGGGCACAGGCGCAATCTTACTGATGAGATGCTTAAGGCGCTTGGCGAAAAAGACGGATACGTCGGGATTAATTTCTATCCCGCATTCCTCTCCGATTCTTATGGCAAAGACCAGAAGAGCGCCCGGATAATCGATGAATGTGACGAGGTTGAAAAGAGGTTCCGGAGCGACCCCGCAAATCCCGTTTTCCGGGATGAGTGGAACCGGATGCAGGATAAGCTTCTCGGGATTCTCCGCAGCAGCGTAAAAGAGGTTGCGGACCATATCGACCGGGCGGTGGAAATCGCCGGTCTTTCCCACGTCGGAATAGGCTCCGATTATGACGGGATCAACGTCCCTCCCGAGGGGCTTGAAGACGTCTCGAAAATAGGAGTCCTCTTTGATGAACTGTCCTCCCGCGGGTACTCAGAAAAGGAGATTTCCTTGATTGCCGGGGAAAATCTGCTGGCAGTCTGGGACCGTGTTATAAAATGCTCTGAATAAAGAATTTAGGTCGAATACTATAGTTTTGAAACACTTATGTTATATGCTTTAACATAAGTGTTTTATTTTTTGTTTGTCAAAGCTTTCGGCTTCAAGGATGTATAATCTGAGAAAATCGAGCGCAGTGGCCGCAAAACGCTGGATATTACGCTTCCTGTCGTTCTGGTAATTGCGCTTCAGTGTCCTTGTTCCAAGCGGTCCGTCCACCCCGATCCACACAGTTCCGCCAGGGTTGAAACGGTCCGGTTCGAGGCTCGCAAGACCGGTTGTCGCTACGGCATAATCGCTGCAGGTCAAAGCTCTTACTCCGCGTGCCATTTCGGCCGCAACTTCGCTGCTCACGACACCGTTTTTTTCTATTGTCTCGTGTGAGACTCCGAGCACTTTTTCTTTGACGCTTACTGCGTAGGAAGTGACACTTCCAAGGAAGTAATCAGATGCTCCCGGAACTGTTGTAATAAGGTGCGCTATTTCGCCTCCCGTACAGGATTCCGCTACGCTCAGCGTCCTTCCTTTTTCACGGAGAATTGACCCCACGGCTTCTTCAAGGGTAGATTCAGAGGTCGCGTATATCTTGTTCCCGAGTATTTCGCTGATTTTTTTCGTCTCCCTGTCAAGGCTCTTTTCGGATAATTCCCTGTCTCCTCCGTATACGGAAAGGCGTAGCTTTATTCCAAACAGGGGGTTGGGGAGGTATGCAAGGTGCATTCCCTCCGGAAGATTGTCCTCCCAGGGCGCAATAAGTTCGCTTAGAGCCGATTCAGCAAGCCCGTAGACCATAATATTCCGGTGCTGGATGGATTCCAGGGGAAAGCGTCTGGAAATGTCATCAAGAACATCAGGAAGCATATTTGAGGTCTCAAAAGGGACTCCGGGCATCGAGTACAGTATGCCCTTTCCCTTTTTACTCCTGAGGACCATTATAGGGGCCGTTCCAAAGCGGTTAGGGATGATTTCAGCCCGATCCGGTACGAGGGCCTGGGCGAGGTTGCTTTCAAGTCTCTGGAGGCCTCTTGAGGAGAGTATTCTGTCTATGATTGCTGCCTGTTTTTCATTCCTTATATATTCAATGCTTCCGGACAGTTCCATCAGCGCGTCTTTAGTTATGTCATCCTTGGTGGGACCCAGCCCTCCGGTAGTAATTACAATGTCAACAGACGAAAGTTCGGTCTCGAGTTTCTGAATTATCTCTTCCCGGTTATCCGCTATCGATAACATTCTTACCACTTTGACGCCGATTAATTGAAGTTTAGATGCAATTAACGAGGAATTCGTGTCCACTATCTGGCCGATCAGGATCTCATCTCCGATGGTGCATATTGTTGCCGTTGTCATAGTCTACAAGCTGTTTTAGGCAAAGATACTATAAAATAACAAGAATGGAAAATCAAGGGTGGGGAAGTCTTTGCTAAAGTTATAATTAAGTAAATAAGAAATAAAACGCTGGGTATTAAGTTTTTAATATAATGAACACGTATAGAAAGCTTTACTAAAATATAACTTTATATAGAATCAAGTTATTTGTTTATATAGAATAAGTTGTCCAAATTAATCCTCTTCTTTTTCAAGAATCAGACATTGTCCGAAAGGCTTGCCAGGGGGTGTCGATGTTAAAAGCTATACTTTAGCTATATTTTATAAACACCTGAGAATCAATATAATAACCTTTTAATTTTTTAAAATAATTTTTTCTTATAATTGTTCCACGACGCCATAAAAAGTACCCTTTTGACCTCAGTGTAGAACTTTCGGATTTATTGAGTAAATTTGCCGTGAAATTTGAGCGCGAAGATGATACCTGACATTCATATTGAGGATTTCAATTACCTCCTTCCTGACGACCGTATTGCAAAATATCCTCTTCCGGAACGCGATTCTTCCAAACTTCTTCACTACTGCGCCGCCGGTATTGAGGACTGCGTCTTTTCCGATCTCCCGGATATTCTTCCTCCAGGCTCATTGATGATTTTCAATGACACCAAGGTTGTTCCGGCGAGGCTCCATTTCCAAAGGGAAACCGGTGCCCATATTGAGATTTTCTGCCTTGAACCTGTCCTTCCTTCCGAATACAACCTTTCGTTTGCCAGCACTGAGCGTTGCCGGTGGAAATGTGTGATCGGTAATGTGAAGCGTTGGAAAGGAGATGTACTTGGCCTTTATAATCCAGACGCGGATCCTGTGATTGCAGCTATGGGCCTTAAGGCAACGGCTGTTTCGCGTGATGGAGAAACATCCGTTGTGGAATTCTCCTGGAGCGGGGGATTAGAATTCTCAAGGGTTCTTGAGATATGCGGTACAGTACCTATTCCTCCGTATCTTAACCGTGAAACTGAAGCCCTTGACACAGAGCGCTACCAGACAACTTATGCCAGAATAAGGGGGTCAGTCGCAGCTCCGACAGCCGGTCTTCATTTTACCCCGGAGGTTCTCAGGCGGATTAAGGAAAGAGGTATAGATACACAGACAGTGTGCCTGCACGTCGGCGCAGGAACTTTCCTCCCCGTAAAGAGTTCCTCAGTTTCAGAGCATCCGATGCACCGGGAACCCTTTTCCGTCTCCATAGATATTCTCCGTAAGATACGCGTCTGTGCCGGTAACGTCATAGCTGTTGGCACGACCTCCGTAAGGACGCTGGAGTCCTTGTATTATCTTGGAGTCAGCGTTATCGAAGATGGAGAGCCGTCAGACGTCCGTCAATGGGCCCCATATGACAGAGAGTATCCCTACTCCACGGAAGAGGCCCTGGATGCGCTTGTCTCGTATCTCGAGAAAGAGGGACTCGACTCCGTCAAGGCGGGAACAAGGATTATTATAGTTCCCGGATTCCGGTTCAGGATAGTAAAGAGGATGGTCACTAACTTCCATCAGCCGGAAAGCACCCTGATACTTCTGGTTTCAGCGTTCGTGGATGGCAGATGGAGGGAAATCTATGACCACGCGCTTGAATCCGGCTACAGGTTTCTCAGCTATGGCGACAGTTCCCTTCTTGAAAGATAAATGAAAATTGGTTATCTTTGTCCCAGGTTAGAAAAGAATCATAATGGACCTGACAGATTTTGTCGATATCGCGCCCTACAATGATGAAGAGGCTGCTGCTGCCCTTTCAAAGGTGGCAGAGCATCCCAACGTCCCCTGGATTTCAAAGTATATCTTCCCGAACTATCCTGAGACTTACCTCGGCGATGTTCTCCGCAGCATAAAGACTATCGACGAGTTCCAGTCCATTGTGATGTCCAAGGCTACGGAATGGGTCATAGAGACTACTTCTGAGGGTTTTACATACGACGGAATTGAGAACATCACCTCCATTGACGGATGCTATCTTGCTATGTCCAATCACAGGGACATTGTCCTGGATCCCGCAATCACTCAGCTGATGCTGCTGAGAAACGGCCTTCCACTAACCCAGATAGCTGTCGGAGACAATCTTCTCCAAAGTAAGACCATCGAGTATCTTATCCGTTCCAACAGGATGATAAAGGTCATCAGGGGAATTTCCGCAAGGGAACTCTACCTCTCATCACAACTTCTTTCGCGCTATATCCGTGAGACGATCACCTCCGGAACCTCCTCCGTTTGGATTGCCCAGCGTCAGGGCCGTACGAAGAACGGCATCGACGTTACGGAACAGGGTCTTCTGAAGATGGTGGATATGAGCGGAACCAAGGATTTCGTGGAAAACTTCCTCGAAGTCCGCATCGTTCCCCTCAGCATCTCCTACGAATATGAGCCCTGCGATATTCTGAAGGCAAGGGAAATGCTCATATCACGCACGGAGAAGTATGTGAAGACTCCTAACGAAGACCTTCAGAGCATCCTGCTGGGCATAAAGCAGTTCAAGGGGCATATTCACCTGAATATCGGGGCCCCTCTTACCCGGGAGGAGATTACGGAGGCGTCCCTTTGTGACAAGAACGACCGCTATCAGCATATCCGTCACGCAGTGGACAGGAGGGTCATCGCCGGATACAGACTCTGGAAAACCAACTATATCGCCTGTGATCTGCTCGATGGCAACGATGCCCATAGCGACCATTATACCCCGGAAGACAGAAAACTGTTCATCGAATACATCGAGGGACAGCTCCAGAAAGTGGAACCGTCCCTCGACAAGGCAGATCTCAGGGAGATACTCCTCGGTATTTATGGAAATCCCGTGAAGGGGAAGGAGAATCTCTAGTTCTTCATATGGACATCCAGCTGCGGGAATGCGAAACTGATTCCACGGCGGGGTAATTCCTTGTATATATTCTCGTTCAGGTAGAACCATAGGGCCCAGTAATCTGTGCTCTTTGTCCATACCCTGACGACAAAACTTACCGTGCTGTCCCCGAGGGCGCTGACTCCGACAAAAGGATCTGAGGCACCCTCTGTCGTGGAATCCAGCGAAAGGGGAGAGGACTTGACAACGGAAAGGATAGCTTCTCTGACCAAGTCCGCATCGGAGCCGTAAGCGACGTTTACGGTCTGGTCCACACGGCGCAGATCCAACGCAGAGATATTGTTGATATTACCGCTGGAAAGGGCTCCGTTGGGGATAACAACAATCCGGTTGTCTACGGTTAGAAGCTTTGTGGAGACGATATTGATTTCCGTCACCGTTCCGGCATACCCCTGGGCCTCGATATAATCACCGGCCTTGAATGGCTTGAATACCAGAAGCATAATTCCGCCGGCAAAGTTCGAGACAGTACCGCTGAGGGCCATTCCTATCGCCATACCGCCCGCAGCAAGAAGGGCGGCAAGGGACGTAGTGTTGATTCCAAGGGCGCTGACAGCGATAATGACGAGAATCACCCACAGAGCTATGGAAACGAAACTGGTAACAAACGAAGCTAGCGCCCTGTCGGATTTTTTCCTCTCAAATCCTTTCTTGACAGCGCCCGTTACGATCTTGATCAGCCAGGCGCCTATGATGTAGATAGCGAGCGCAGCGAGAAGTTTAAGCCCGAAGTCAAGTGCCGCCTGACCAAGAGTATGTAGGATTTCGCCGGGCTCTGAGGACTGGACCGTCCCGATGAGTTGTTCGGTTTGGGTCTTGAGGGAGTCAGCAGAGAGTTTCTGAGACAGCTCTTCCGCTGGGGGAGTCTGGAGAATATACATAAATTACAGATTTATAAACAGATAAGTCATATATCCGGCCCAAGTCAGGAAAAACAGGATACCGTCAATGCGGTCAACCTTGTACTTTTTCCCGACGAAGCAGGCCGAGAGAAGATAAAGCGCGCTCAGCAGCAAAACTGAAAGGTCAACCCAGCCGAAGCCAATGAAATTCAGCGGGTGGATAAGAGCGGAGCCTCCAAGGATAAGGAGGATGTTGAATACGTTCGAGCCTATGATGTTTCCAAGCGCCAGCTGACCCTTCTTTTTCACTGCGGCGGCGATGCAGGTGGCAAGTTCCGGGAGGGAAGTGCCTCCGGCAAGGATTGTGACTGCGATGAACTTGTCGCTGACGCCAAGGGCCTTTGCGATGTCGGTAGCAGAATTGACGAACAGCTGACCGCCGAAGACAAGGGCGGCAAGACCGCCTGCCACAAAAAGAAGCGACAGCCACGGGTTCATTACTTTTCCGGCTTCTTCCGGAGTCTCGTCCTTGGAACTCAGGCACATCCAGATATAAGCTGCAAAGGCGACAAGAAGGACAGCCCCGTCAGTTCTCGAAAGCCCGTCGGCAGCGCCGAATCCGAATAGAGTATGCTTAAGGCCCAGAACTATAAGGAGGGCGGTAATGCCGATATTGACCGGAATATCCCTTTTGAAGTTGCTCTTCGTGATGCCCATCGGGAGAATGATGGCGGTGAGTCCAAGTATCAGCAGGGTATTGAATATATTCGAGCCCACTACGTTTCCGACTGCGATGTCCGCATTTCCGCTTGCGGCACCTATGAAACTGACGACCATCTCCGGGGCCGATGTCCCCATCCCGACGATAGTCATACCGATAATAAACTCACTCAGTCCCCAGCGTCGGGCAAGGGATGATGCTCCGTCGACCAGATAATCAGCTCCGAACACGATCAGGGCGAGTCCAACGACAAGCAATAACACTGTCACAATCATATCCATTCACAAAAATAGGATACAAAGATAGAAGTGTTTCTCGAATTATCGGATTTAATTCAGTACTTTTGTACGAATTTAACAGAACTTTAATGAAAAGGACAATCATCATAGCAGTGCTTGCCGCGTCGCTGGGACTCTGTGTGAGCGGATGCACGTTCATAGAGGAATTTGCCGGGGCTCTCCTTTCCGGACCGACACGCTTTTCGGTCAACGGCGTAGAGGATATCAGTTCCGTAAATGTGACTCTTCCTTCAGACGCCTCGTCGGAGACGGTGGAGATCTGGGTGGATTATGACTGGAGTGTTACAGCCCCTTCAGGCGTATCCTGGCTTTCCGTGGATGTGAGCAAATCCAAGACTTCCGACGGAGGATATGCCGGAACAGTAACCGTGAAAGCGGAGGAGAACACTGACGATGTTCCCCGTTCTGCGACCGTAACGGTAACCTCCGGATCCGTTGTCAGGTACATCAATGTCACTCAGGAAAAGAGAGGGAAGATAGTCACCGACGGAACGGTCGTCAACGTGCCCATCGAAGGCGGCGTTTATCAGCTTACGGTTTCTTCAAACGTCAACTTCGATATAGAGAAACCGGATAACGGATGGCTTTTTGTCAACGTATCGGCCCAAACCAAAGCCCTTGATGACTGCATCATCAAGATTACTGTTTTCGAGAACACCGGAACGGATGAGAGGTCTGCACCTGTTTCGTTCGTTTCAGGCGAACTCAGGGAAACCGTGGTCTTTGTCCAGGAGGGGAAGGACCCTGTTGCGGGGGTTTCCGTTATCGGTTTGTATGGGCTTCCCGGAGGAGATTACGTCTGTACGGGGGGCAGGGACCAGATAAGCTGTCTGAGGACAAAGAATCCGGACGTATCATCGTTCAGGATTATCAATCAGAAGGACTGCGAGGTTATGTGCGTTGACGGAATCCCTACAGATATCCAGCGCGGGGAAAAGTGCACGATTTCTGTGAGGAAGGTCACGAAGGAAGGAACTGAACTCATTGGAGAATTCGAAGTCAAGGCGGTTTGGATCGCGGATAACAAAGTTTGGCTGAAGGGACAGGACAACGTATATTTTGTGGTTAAGAAATGATGGAAGCAAGAAGATTTTACCTTGCAGGAATTGCGCTAGTCGCTTCTGCTGTAATTGCATCTGCAATACCTGCCCCCAAGACCAAATTCGTCTATACCCAGCCTGACGGTTCCAAAATTGAACTGCTTCGAAGGGGAGATGAGTTCTATCACTGGACGGAGGATACTTCCGGAAGAATAATGGTACTCTCGGAAGACGGATACTACTGTCCCGGTTCTGAGGCTGAAGTACACGGCGCCTCAATCCGTCAGCGGGCTCTTAGGAAGCGTCAAATGGCTTCTGAGATACGTATGAGGACAAATCCGGATCTTCTGGTAGGGGAGAGGCATATTCTTGTCGTACTTGTCAATTATAAGGACAAGTCATTTTCGCTAACGAATCCGGGAGAGAGATTCACGGCGCTTCTGAACGAAGAAGGATATTCAGCTGACGGAGGTACCGGTTCCGTAAGGGATTTCTATATAGACAATTCCGGCGGAAAGTTCCGTCCCGTATTCGATGTTTATGGGCCTGTGACTCTTCCTGAGAATATGGCATACTACGGAGGAAACGACTCTCAGGGGTACGACAAGTTACCTGAGAGGGCGCTTTACGATGCCTGCGTCCTTCTGGACGATGAGATCGATTTTACGGACTTCGACTCGGACGGTGACGGAATGGTCGATATGGTTCTGTTCTATTATGCCGGTTACAATGAGGCGGAGGGCGGCAGCGCCAATACCATCTGGCCCCATCAGTGGTCCCTCACCTACAGTTCTGACCAGGAAGTCCGGTACAATCAGTTCGACGGCGTAAGGGTCGGGAATTACTTCTGTACCTCAGAATACAAGGGAGCAAGCGGTTCCAGGATGTGCGGAATCGGAACGACCTGCCACGAATTTGCCCATTCACTGGGACTGCCGGACTTCTACGATACCGACTATGAGACCAACGGCTATGCCGGCGGTCTTTACAGCTTCTCCACAATGTGCGGAGGCCCATATAACAATGAGAGCAGGACACCCCCTTATTTCAATGCCGAGGAAAGAATTATGCTGGGCTGGATGGACAAGGACAGGATGAGACTGCTTTCGGAGAACGGAACTTATTCAATCAAGGGTATTGAGAACAACGACGCCTGTTACAGTACGACTTCGACGGAAGGGGACTATTTCGTGTATGAATACCGCAGTGGGGAAGGATGGGACAAATATCTGCCCGTTGGAATGGTAGTCTATCACGTGGACAAGAGCAAGCAGCACAAGATCAGCGTTCCGGGGACTCAGGGCGTCACTGCATACAACCTCTGGAATTACTGGGATTCTTACAATTATATCAACGGATATGGCAAGCACCCTTGCTTCTATGTGGTACCAGCCGCAGATCCTACCAACCTCAATTTCCGTTACAGTGAGGAATATATTGTGTTCCCGGGACAGAGGAACGTGGAGACTTATGCCCCGCTTGGATGGGATGAACTTGAATCCAATACCAAACTCTCCTTCATCAAGCTGGAAGACAATTCCGCGGTATTCAATCTGATAACAGGTCTCAATGGGTTTTTTGAATCAGAGATCAGCCAGCTCGGTTTTACGACCATACAGGACAAAAAGCTCGGGACCTATACCAAAGGAGATTCCTTCAACCTGATTCTCGATGTCCCGGAAGGACTCGAGCCCATTTATGTGGGATGGAAGTACGACTCAACGTCTGTCAGCAGTTCCTCAATTCTTCTCGTAACTCCCGGAAGACATACCATTACGGCCGCCGTGACTTACGACGACAACTCCAAGGAGACGATTGAGTTGGAAATACTGGTTACCGAATAAGTTCGAGCGCGCAAACATTTTCGACGTGCATCGTGTGGGGGAACATATCCACAGGCTGCACGGCGGTAATCTTGTACCGCTGTGAAAAAGTGGCGAGGTCCCTTGCCTGCGTCGCAGGATTGCAGCTGACATAGACAATCCTTTCCGGAGAAGCGTCAAGGATGACTTCAGCAACATCCGGATGGATACCGGCCCTAGGCGGGTCCAAAATAACCACATCCGGCTTCCCGTGCTCTTCAATGAAGGAATCCACGAGGACATCCTTCATATCGCCGGCAAAGAACTCACAGTTTGTGATGCCGTTTCTCCGGGCATTGGCCTTTGCATCTTCAATGGCCTCAGGGACATATTCGATGCCTATTACCTTGGATGCCCGTTGGCTGACGAACTGGGCGATGGTCCCGGTTCCGGTGTAGAGATCATAGACGATTTCCTTTCCTGTCAGTGAGGCGAATTCCCGGGCTACTTTATATAGTTCGTATGCCTGCAGTGAATTTGTCTGATAGAAAGATTTGGGTCCGATCTTGAAACTCAGACCTTCCATCTGTTCATATATTGCGTCCTCGCCGTAATACAGGACTGGATCCTGGTCTGTTACAGAGTCGTTGACTTTGGTATTGACGATGTAATAGAGGGATTTGATTTCCGGGAATTCCCTGATTAAAGCATCAAGCAGGGCTGTACGTCTATCCTTGTCCTCGAATCCGAAGCACATAATAAGCATTACGTCACCGGCCTCATTGGTACGGACGAACATACCCCGGAAATAGCCCGTGTTCTCGCGGATATTGTAAAAAGTATATCCGTTTTCAAGGCAGAAGCGCTTGACAAACAGCCTGAGGGCGTTGGATGGCTCTTTCTGAAGGTGGCAGTCCTTGATGTCAAGGACTTTGTCGAAGAATTTCCCTACGTGGAAGCCAAGTCCGGGAAGGTCTTCCTCCGGGATTGTCTCCGGATCCTCCTCCGAGAGAATCCATCTTCTTGCAGAAGCGCTGAATTCCAGCTTGTTACGGTAAAACTCCGTGCGGGAGGAGGGGAGAGTAGGGCGTATCTGGGGGACATTGAGATGACCGATACGGACCAGCTGGTCGTAAACCTGCTGCCTTTTCGCCTCCAGCTGCATACTGTATGGAAGCGGTTGCCAGCGGCAGCCTCCGCATACTCCAAAGTGAGGGCATATCGGCTCCAGACGGGCATCAGACGGCTTTACGATTCTCCGGACGCGGCCCTCCATATAATTCTTCTTTTTCTTAAGGACCTGTACGTCCACTACATCTCCGGGCACGGCAAAGTCCACAAATACAACCATTCCCTCGTAATGCGCAACAGCCTTGCCTTCCGCCGCTACCGACTCAATGGTAAGGGAGGGGAGGAGTAGATCTACCCTTTTTCTGCTCATTTACAACTATTTAAGAATAAGTTTTCCGAAAAATTCGGGCCTGTGGAAGTCCGGATTCGGGGTCTCGACGGGGGACCAGCTAACGAAGTGGGGATGGGCCGTAAGGTCACCGCATTTGTAGAAGTTCGCGCGAATCTCGCAAGGAACGTTTTCCGGATCGATCCCAAGGAGTTCGAGGGGGATGCAAAGGGTTACCCTCCAGGAATGTATTCCACCTTCGTAATTTATTGGTTTATTGGAAGTTACACTATGGATTCGAATAATTTCGGAAAGCTCTTCCAAAGACCTTTTTACCCTCTGGTGCCTGTCCGGGCCGGCTGCGGAAAGGATTTTTCCGAGCGGATTTATCTCAAAATTGAAATAATCGGTCCCGGAAGGGGACTGGACAAACATTTCTACGCAGCTGTCTTCCCACTGTGAACCGTTGTCTTCGAGGTTCTGGACACGAAGGTCCAGACCGCTCACACGGAAATCCACGATAAAGGAGTCCGGAGTTCTCAGGATTGAGCCGCCGGCAATCGGTGCATACGGAAATTTGTCCGGCCAGTTTACCGTGTCGATAAGAAATCTTGCGCCGCGTGTTTCGACGAGACTGTCAAGATCTGTTTCTTCAGGATTTTCAACGAATGGAACCTTCAGGATTTTCATTGTGTCAGTTTCTTTTCCGCAAAAGTAGGGGAACTTTCGCATTTATACAAGTTAACATAATATAAATTGTGTAACAAAAGTAAGAAATATAAAAAAGGGGAGTCCTGCTGCAACGCAAGCCGGTATTTCTGCATCTATAAGACGAAATGAATGACAAATTCCTGAAAATAGAATCCGTCCTTGAGGATCTCGCCGGTTATTTCGTATCAAAGTACGGAATGACTGCGTCTGAGGCTGACGGTCTCGTCCGGGGCTCCGCCGTTGCGAAAATTATGGCCGAGTCCGGCTCCGCCCTTCAGGATTTTCCTGTCGAGCAGCTCGCTGCGGCAACGATGCTCTTCTAGCGGACGTTCCAACGTCCCTTTTTTTTTGCCATAATATTGCTATATTTGTGAAATAATACGCACATAATCACAAATATGGCACATTTCGAGGTTTCATTCCCGGTCAGATATTACGAGACGGACCAGATGGGCGTTGTCCATCATTCAAACTATATCCGTTATTTCGAGGTTGCACGTAATCTGATGATGGTCAAATGGGGTTTTCCGCTTGAAAAATGTGAATCTGAACTTGGCGTTATGATACCTGTTGCTGGTGTTGAATGCCATTTCAAGAAGCCTGCCCGTATGGGCGATGTCCTTACTGTAACTGCCGATATCGACGCTGTTCCCCTAGCTAAACTCGTTGTAAAACAATCAGTTAGGAATCAAAACGGGGAAATCTGCGCAGAGGGGGCCGTGACCCTCGGGTTTATAGACTCGAAAACATTCAGGCCGTTAAGGGCTCCCCAGGCCATTATCGATATGATTGAGAAAAATCATTATCCTCTCTGACATTATTTATCTGACGAAATTTAATTATATTTGTAAAATAATATACAAACCCGGTATTGTTATGAACAAACACTTACTTAAGGCTGTGTCAATCGCGTTTCCAGTGATTTTCGCCGCCGCCGGCTGTAATGTTGACCAGGACTATACTCTTGACAACATAGACGGTACGGTAAATGTGCTTCCCAATCTGGAATTTCCCGTTGGAGCTCTCGCAAAGGTCACGATCGGTGATTTCATCGATCTTGGAGACAACGAGTATATCACTGTCTCTGCGGCCGGTGACTACAATTTCGCCGTAACTCTGGATCCCATCAGCTACGATGGACTCAGCAACATCTCCGGAATGACGGTATCTACCTCGTCTTCAGCTCCTGATGTCGGCGTCGAAGACATCGTCCTTCCCGCTGAGGAGTATCTCAGTTCGTTCCCCGATATCGTCCGGGAAGTCTCTTACGACTTCGATTTCAAGGTGGACAATTCCGAATTTACGGATATGATCACGGACATCGATTATGCTGTCCTCGACGGAGACCTTGTCTATACAATCACCCCCAAGGAATTCCCCTACTCCAAGATTACCTTCAAGGATATGAAGGTCGTCTTCCCCGCCTGGCTGAAGTTCAAGGGCGTTTCTGACGGTTATACTCTCAGCGGTGATACAGTAACCGCTGACAATGATGTCGTGATTACTTCGGAGGGCCTGACAATCGTCCTCGAGCTCGACAGGATTGCAGACATCCCTGAGGGAAAAGGAATTATCGAACCCGGGCATATCTATATTGACGGAACTGTCGGAGTCTCTGGTACCCTGGAGATGAAAACCACTGATATCAATACCGCTGACGCGGGCACGACCGTGAGCCCGAAGATCGCGAACGAGTATTCGATTGACAATGTGGATGTTACAGAGGCAAAGGTCCAGGTCAATTCCTCGTCCCTCCCCTCTTTCGATGCGTCCCAGAGTATCGACATCGACGGACTTCCGGAATTCCTGACGGACGGGAACTCAGATGTCGTAATCCAGCTGCCGTCCATCTGCGCATATCTTAGTGTTGAAAACAAGTTCCCTGCTGCCTTTACGGTTGGTGCAAAACTCAATGTAGGCCGTACGGGAGGCGCTTCTGACAGCTACACTGTCGCCGGTCTTGACTTCCCTGCCTTCACTTCCCTCACTTACGGTCTTAATGAGTCCGGACAGGGTGATCCGGAGAAAGCAGACCAGTACAAGGTCCTCGCAGGTATCAGCAACCTTTTGAATCCCGCTCCCACATCGATTGCCGTCGAAGATATCACCGCAGATGTCGCTGACTCCTGGATTGTGGTCGAACCATCCAAGGATTACAGCATCTCCTGCCGCTTCAGCGTCGAGTCTCCCCTCGCCTTTGGCGCCCAGAGTAAAATCGCCCTCAGCGATATGGACATAAACCTTGGTCTTGACCTTGGCAATACACTGGAAATCAAAGAGGTTTCTCTTGATATGAAGGCGGAGAACACTATCCCCTTCGGACTTGGCCTTGTCGCAACTCCTGTCGATGAGAACGGCGTTCCCGTACCCGGTATTACGGTTACCGTTTCTGACAATATTGCCGCAGGCTCATTAGAGAACCCTTCGGTCACTCCCCTCACGATTACCCTCAAAACAGAGGATACAATCTCTCTTAAGACTCTCAAACTGTCCATTCTAGCCGCATCCGACGCCAATGTCGCAGGAACTCCCCTCAACAGGAATCAGGGCCTTGAACTCAAGGATATCGTCCTGAAACTCCCGGAAGGCATAACTATGGACCTTTTAAAGGGAAAAAACGAGTAATGTGAAACCGAAATCGAAAGTACAGTTATGAAAAAAGCATACAAAATACTTGCAGCTACGGTTTTTTCTCTAGTACTGCTTCCTTCCGCCCTTAGTGCCCAGGAATTCCAGACCGGTTATTTCCTCGGCGGATATAACTACGCCTACAGGATGAATCCTTCCATCCAGAATGAAAGGAACTTTTTCGCCACCGGGATTGGCGACGTCGGCCTTAACCTTAACAGTAACATTGGAATCAGTTCACTCCTGTATCCTTCGGAAAACGGCGGTCCCCTCAAGACCATTTTCCATCCGGATATCACTAAGGAGCAGATGCTTTCGGGCCTCTCCCCTACCGGAATAAACAATATCGGTGTAGAAGCGGATGTAAACCTTCTGGCACTGGGATGGTGGGCAAAGAAAAGTTACTATACCTTTGAGGTAGGAGTACGTTCCAACAACAGGGTTAACCTCCCGAATGAACTGTTCAGCTTCCTGAAGGAAGCCTCCCCCGGAACTTATGATCTGTCTTCTACCGGATTCTCTTCCCGCTCTTACGCCCAGGCATCACTCGGTATGTCCCGTAACATAAGCAAGAAACTGACCGTAGGTCTCCGCCTGAAGGCGCTTGTGGGCCTTGAGTCCCTGAACTTAGGCTTCGAGAAACTTGACCTTACCGTAGGGTCCGACAGGTGGAATATTTCTTCGACGGGAGAACTGTCCGGTTCCATCGGTGTAGCCTCCTTCGAAACTGATGAACAAGGCGTCGTGAAAGGTTTGACTGTTGATTTCAACAATACCAGCATTGACAGCTTCGCCGGATTCGGAGGCGCTGTAGACCTTGGTGTCACTTTCCACGTCCTCGACTGGATTACCCTTTCCGCTGCTGTTACGGACCTTGGTTTTGTCAAGTGGCAGAATAATCTGTATGCAAAGACCGGCTCCGTCGACTATACCTACAGCGGCGTTACTTTCGACCTTTCGGATGACAGCGGAGATGCTTTCGATAAGGAAATCGAAAAGGCTACGGAAGCGCTGCAAAACATCTACAAGGTATACGATCACAGCACTCAGGCCGAGGCTGAATTCGAAAGGATGCCCTTTATGGTAAATGTGGGCGCAGAGGTCCGTCTCCCCGTTTACAAGCGGCTCTCTGCCGGTGTCCTGTATTCGCTCCGTAACGGTGCCGGGTTTGACTGGAATGAAGGCCGCGTATCCGTGAACTGGTCCCCCCTGAATTTCATAAGCTTGTCCGGAAGTACGGGAATGAGCAACTTCGGACAGAGCTGGGGCGGCGCGTTCAGCTTCCATCCCGGACTCCTGAGTCTGTACTTCGGCTTTGACGCCCTGTCAAATGATGTCGTGCCCATCCCCTATCTCCCTGAGAAAATCGGTATGGACCCGTCGAAATTCTCCATCATTCCAAAGGGTGAGCTCGACTTCAACCTCTATTTCGGTCTCCAGCTTTCGATAGGCCGTAAGCGCCTTGACTATGCAAGGAAGATGAAGGAGACGATAGTTGTGGTTGAATAAACCGGCAAACCAAACTAAAACCTGAACCTGAAATGTCTGTTGAAATAAGAGAAGTAAAAACGAAGAGGGACTTCGTGAAATTCGTGAAGTTCCCTCTTCGTATGTACCGTCACCACCCTCAGTACGTGCCTGACCTGTACATAGACAGTATCGCAAATCTCGATGCTGACAAGAATCCTATGGGCAAGTACAGCAAGTTCACGAAATTCCTTGCCTTTAAGGACGGGAAAGTTGTCGGCAGGGTTGCGGCAATCATCAACGAGATTGCCAACGAGTCGTGGAACCATAAGCAGGTCCGTTTCGGATGGATTGACTTCATCGATGACAAGGAAGTATCAAGGGCGCTTATCGAAGCCGTCATAGACTTCGGCAAGAAGTACGGTATGACTGAAATCGCCGGGCCCCTGGGCTTCACGGACCTTGATAACGAAGGTGTCGTAGTCGAAGGCTTCGACGTGATCTCTTCCTTTATGCTCAAGACCAATTTCCCCTACTACAAAGATCATTTCGATGCCCTCGGAATGACCAAGGAAGTGGACTGGCTGGAATTCAAGATCTACGTCCCTGACGAGATGCCTGAGCGTTTTACAAGGGCGAACAAGATCATTATGGAGCGTTACAACCTCCATATCCGGAAGATCACAAAGCGCGAGGTAAGAAAGGAGAACTATGGGCAGAAGATATTCGACCTTATCAACATTGCCTATAAGGACCTCTACGACTATACAAAGCTCCCTCAGGAAGTGATAGACAACTATATCAAGACTTACCTTGGCCTGTTGGATCTGAATTATGTCGTGCTGGTGGAGAACGAAAAGGACGAACTGGTTGGAGTCGGCATTACGATGCCTTCCCTCTCCCACGCTGTCCAGAAGACCCACGGCTACCTGTTCCCCTTCGGATGGTGGCATATCGTGAAGTCTATGTACATAAAGCACGAAGATGCCCTCGAACTCCTTCTCATTGCCGCCCATCCGGACTATAAGAACAAGGGTATCAGCGCCCTGATTATGAGCGAGATACATCCCCGCGTCAAGAAGGGCGGATTCAAATGGGCTGACAGCAACGGCGAGCTCGAGAGCAATGCGAGTATGCAGAACGCCTGGAACCTGTTCGAGAAAGAACTGGTCCGCCGCCGTCGCGTTTACGGAATGAAAATCGAGTAAGTCAGTGATGTCTTCGGCAAACAATATCCTGCCCCCTCTTCCGGAAAGGATGAGACCCCGGAGTCTGGCCCAGTACGTGGGCCAGACTCATCTTGTGGGTGAAGGTTGTATCCTCAGGAAGATGATAGAGAGCGGAAACCTCTCGTCATTTATCCTCTGGGGCCCTCCCGGGGTTGGAAAGACAACGCTTGCCCATATCATCGCACTTACCCTCGAACGAGAATTCTTTACCCTCTCCGCCGTCACGGCAGGGGTAAAGGATGTAAGGGAAATAATCGAAAAGGCAAAGGCGAACAGCCTGTTCGCCCCGAAGGCGGCCCCCGTCCTTTTCATAGACGAAATACACCGTTTCAACAAGGCCCAGCAGGACGCCCTTCTGGGGGCCGTAGAAACGGGAACGATTATCCTTATAGGCGCAACCACGGAGAACCCCTCCTTCGAGGTCATCACTCCCCTTCTGTCGCGCTGCCAGGTGTTTGTCCTCAAGTCTCTCTCAGCCGATGACCTTCAGGTTCTTCTTGACAGGGCCCTTACGGAAGACGTCCTTCTGAAAGAGAAAAACATCCGTGTTGACCAGACACAGGCCCTGATGCGCTACAGTGGCGGTGATGCCAGGAAACTCCTCAATGTACTTGAGATTGTCGTGGACTCCCAGTCCGGATCGGACCCCATAGTTATCGATAACGACACCGTCACTTCCGGCATCCAGGAGAATATGGCAATTTATGACAAGGACGGAGAGATGCACTACGATATCATTTCCGCCTTCATAAAGAGCATAAGGGGCTCTGATCCCAACGCGGCCGTTTATTACCTTGCCAGAATGATAGACGGCGGGGAAGATCCCCTCTTTATCGCAAGAAGGCTGTGCCTGAGCGCTTCAGAGGACGTCGGCCTCGCTAATCCCAACGCCCTTCTGCTTGCCAATGCCTGCTTCGAAGTCGTCAGTAAGATCGGTATGCCGGAAGGCAGGATTCCCCTTGCGGAGACTACCGTGTATCTCGCCTCCTCCCCTAAGAGCAACGGCTCCTATATGGCCCTTGAAAAAGCCCTGTCGCTGGTAAAAGAAACCGGGAACCTCTCAGTCCCCCTCCCTATCCGTAATGCCCCTACATCGCTTATGCAGGAGCTTGGTTACAGTGACGGATACAAGTATGCCCACGACTATCCCGGTCACTTTGTAGATATGGAATTCCTGCCGGATGTGATTAAGGGCACCGTCTTCTACGAACCACAGGAGAACCGCCACGAGAACGCGCTCAAAGAATACCTTGAGCGCTGCTGGCCTAAGTATTACAAGAAGAAATAGTCCGTCAGAACGGATATCCTACACCAAAGTGAATTGCGTAGTTCCCCGCTTTCAGCCAGTCCCCGGGAGCTATCCACCTCTGGTCGTAACTCCTTGACGGATCGCGGAATTTAAGGCCCATGTCAACCCGTACCAGGATGACGTCCAGATTAAGGCGCAGTCCAAGCCCCCAGTCAGCAGCGACACTCTTGGGGAAAGTCTTGCTGCTGAGATATTCTTCCTCATCATCAGAACCGCTCAGGGCCCATATGTTACCAGCATCGACGAATAGCGCGCCTTCCAGCTTCCAAACCATCGGGAAGCGGTATTCTGCATTAGCTTCGAGCTTGATGTCACCGGCCTGGCTCGGGATGATGAAGGCGTCGCTGAGCTTGCCTCCTCCAGGACCGAGGGTCCTCGCCTGCCAGCCCCTCATACTCCCTGCACCGCCGCTGTAGAACTGTTTTTCGAAAGGCATACTGTAGGAATTGCCGTAAGCGTATCCAATACCGGCAAGAGCCCTGAAGGCAATTGCGCTTTTGCCGTAACGCCCGAGCCTGATTGTCTGTCCGGCCTGGATTTCACATCTTAAATACTGGGCATAAGGAACATCCCAGATTGTCCGCTGACCGGCATCGTTAACGGGAAGGAGGTTGTTGAAAAGGCTCAGGACATTACCGGACTGGTCCAGATTAAGCCTTACGTAATGATATGTAGATGAAGGGATTGCGGATGCGTCAGTAGTATAGTACAAGGTCCCGCCAACCCCGAGGTCGAAGTGGTCGCTGTATGCGTTGAGCATAAAGCGGTCGCTTTTAAGCCTCTTCGAGAAGTCCGCGGACATATCGAATATGCGGACGACATTACCCTGGAAGGGGTAGAACTGGTAGAAGAAGCGGGAGCCCCAGTTTCCCGTATAGCCAAGGGATGTCGAAATGATGGTCCTCGTATATTCCGGACGGTTCTGGTAACTGAATGCGACGCTCAGCTCCGTGTGGGGAATCCTGGCGCCTTTGAAAAGGCGGTTCGGAAGCCCCAGGAAACGGGGGAAACGGATGCTGGCCTGGGCGCTCATCTCAGTTGAACGGGCTTCCGTGTCGCTGGGCTTGAACTGGAAATTACCCTTGACGCCGAGGTTCAGCAGTTCTCCTCCCCTGAAGAAATTCTTGTGATAGTATGTTACCTGGGGAGAGAGGCCGAACAGGCCTGTCGAATTGACAGACGCCTCGAAGTTTGTCTTGAATCCCTGAAGACCCGAATTACGCAGTTTAATGTCACAGTCAACGAGATCTCCTTCACGAGGCGTCGTCGCTATGTTTACGCTGTTGAAAACGCTCAGTTGTGAAAGACGGGAGTAAGTGTTGTTTACGTCGGTCTCGCTGTATGGCTGTCCGGGAACGAGGGTATTCAGGTTCTCAAGGGCGGATTTCCGGAGCTTTACAGTCGAAGGATAGCTGATCGTGACGTTGCCAATGTCATACTTCCGGTGCTCCGCCGCATTCTCCTCCGATTCAGTCCTTGTATAGTCTTTTATGGACATTGTAAGGGCGGCGGTTCCATCGCTGGAGAGAGTGTCTGCCTCAAAGGTGTAGTAACTCTTGTTGAAGCCGTAGTAACCGATGTTTCTGAAGTACTGGGCCCCCCTTTCGGTCTCCCCTTCCAGGGCGGATTCCGAGAGGTAGGTTCCGGTACGGATGGTGACGTTGGGCCTGTCAGCCTCGAAGTCCTTCCTGAACGTTCCGTACTCCGGGATGTCGTACTTGATGGAGCGGATTGTATAGCGGCGGCCAAGGGTAACATAGTAATGGACATAGACCTTTTTCCCTTTGACCTCGACGCGGCTGTCGACTTCCGATCCGTAGTAGCCGATATACTCAAGGTGAGTCTTCAGATTCCTCTCGCTGTCTTCAACAAGGGACGGATCGTAGATGACAGGCGCCTGTCCTACGTTACGGAAGAATCCCGCAAGACCGGTGTCCTTCTGGCCTGACCAGTTGTAGATCGAAAGCAGGGGGTTCCAGTCGAATATGATCGAGTTGTTAGGCTTCTGGCGTATATAGGAATTCAGTGAAGAAGAGTTGAAAGAGGGGTTATCCACCTCTATGATATTCCTGGCGAGGCGGTACTCCCCCCCGACACGGAGGGACCGTGTCGTACTGCAGGATGCTGCCGCAAACAGCGTCAGTATCGCAGCAAATATTCCGGTCCGGATCCTCATATCACACAAAGATAGAAAAATTCTGAGTATATTTGCCTTCGGAACAAGGAAAACTGCGATGACGCAAAGTGAAATAAAGTTCGTACGCTCGCTCCGGGACCGGAAGGTAAGGGATGCGGAAGGCCTTTTTGTCGTTGAAGGTGAGAAGATGGTAGCTGAGGCTGTCGCCTCTGCCCTCGAAGTAGTGTCGGTCTTCAGGGCGTCAGAAACCGGTCCTAAGGCAATGGAAAGGATAACGAACCTCTCTTCCCCTTCCCCCGTCCTTGCGGTTGTAAGAAAGCCGGAACCGGACTTCTCTGTTCCCGGTCCGGGGCTTTACCTTGCCCTGGACAGTCTCCGTGATCCGGGTAACCTCGGGACTGTAATCCGCATAGCGGACTGGTTCGGAATCAAAAGGATTTTCGCTTCGGAGGATTCCGTTGACGTTTTCAACCCGAAGGTTGTCCAATCAACTATGGGCGCGATATTCCGTGTCGGAATAACATATACTTCCATACCGGGGCTGTGCAGAAGCGTTGCCGGCGGAGGCGGAAAGGTTTACGGGACTTTCCTCGACGGAAGTAACCTGTACGGTCAGGACCTCGATAACGGCATCTCCTCCCCTTCTATCATCGTTATAGGTAATGAGGCCCACGGCATTTCAAAAGAAACAGCCCGTGAGGTTACTCACAGGCTGTATATCCCTCCTTATCCCGGGGATACCCCCGGTTCGGAGTCTCTTAACGCCGCCGTCGCTACAGCCATAACCGTAGCTGAATTCAGGCGTCGCGGTTGATTACTGGGCCTTGTTCACAAATCTATTTCAGCTTTGTAGTTACAAAGTCATTTGATGGAACAGGGGCGGTATGTACCGCCTCTTTTTTGCTTATCCCGAGATAAGCCCAAGCCTCCTCCGGAATCCTTACGCTTATGTCGCGCCCGTGGGCTGAGAAGTTGCATATAACGAGCCGGCGGTCGCTACCGAGACCTCTCAGGAAGGCGAAGTCGCTGTCCGGATTGAATCCTTCTCCCTGACACCAGCAAAGATCATAGGTGAGACCCTTCGAGAAAACAGCCTGTTTTGACAGTGCAAGGAGTTCCCTGTATCTGCCCAGAATCCGCTTCTGATCCGTATCCAGCGCATCGCTGTCCCCTTTAGCGAATGCCTGCAGGGAAAGCAGGGATTCCGGCGCCCCGCTGTCGAATATCGATGTCCGTCCGTTCCTTCCGCTGAAAGGTTCGTTCCCCATCCCCTTCTCTCCCGCTTCCTGCCCGAAATACAGCATAAACGAAGACGTGTTGAAAAGGGCGGAAACGGCAAGAGCCGCAAATGCAGATTCGGCCCTTCCGGCGAAAAAGTCCGAAGCGATCCTTTGCTCGTCGTGATTTTCCAGGAAGTTCAGGAGCCTTTCCGGCGGGAGGCCCTGCCGCTGCCAGGCACGGGTTATTTCCCTTGCTGGACATTTCCTTTCGATGACAGAGCGTAACGTATCGTACATCAATGATTTATCATAAAGCAAATCAAAGCCGGCATCGGAGAAGGAGGCATACTTTTCAGCTTCATATACTTCAGCTATGAACCGAAGTCCCGGAAACTCTTTTTTCGCTTTGGGAATCATCCAGCGCCAGAACTCCAGGGGAACCAGTTCCGCCATATCGCAGCGGAACCCGTCAATGCCCATGCCCGCCCAAAAACGGATAATCTCCATCATCCTGTCCCAGGTCCCCGTGTGGAAGTCACAGTAATTGATCTTTACTGTTTCCCACCAGTCGTTTACCGAAGGCCGCGACGAAAAACAGTTTCCGGAAGCCCTTGCGGGGAATTCACGGTAGCTTCCGTTCCCAAGGGGCAGGACAAGTTCTTCTCCCGGGTAATAGAAAAAGTCATTGTCCGGGCTCCAGTGGAGGGATTTGTCATCGCCTTCTCCAAGAGATCCCGGAGCGCGGTAGTCCCTTGCAACGTGATTCGGGACGAAGTCGATTATGACTTTCAGGGAGTTGGAGTGGGCCCTGTCAAGAAGGGCGCGGAATTCGTCCATCCTCGAAGACGGGACATCCGCCATGTACGGATTTACATCGAAATAATCACTGATGGCATAAGGAGATCCGGCATCTCCCTTGACGATCGCGGGATTGGACGGCTCCGGCGGGAGTGTTGTCGCATGACGGACAACTCCCGTAAACCAAACGGCATCAGCGCCAAGGCTTTTAATGTACTTGAGCGATGCGTCGTCTATGGAAGAAAACCTGCCCCTTCCCCACAGGCGGGGAAGGAGCTGGTATATGATGGATTTTACCATCCGAGGATACGGCGGAAGTCGTAATTCTCGGGATCCGGGACCCACTTGCGTGCGGCCTCGTAATCGGATGGAGTGATGAAGTGGCAGATATGGTTGTAGTAATTCTGGGCAGTTCCGCCTTCGATGGCAACGCGGCGGGGAGGAATCTTGCCTTCAGCGTTCTGGAGGTCCTTCAGATACAGAGGATGGGACTCTCCGTCAGCATCGACATAGACCATGCATCCGGTCTCTCCCTTTGAGAAGAGCTCATATGCGCCCATTGCAAGTTCAGTGCAGTAGGTAAGGTCATATGCGATAGGATCCTGGCAGCGCACATCATAACCGATTTCCACGGGACGGGTCTTAACCTTCATTCCGAGAGCCTTGAACTTTTTCTCGAGGATGTCGTTGAAAAGGACGGCCTTGGAGATCTTTCCAAGTTCGGGATGTCCGTGTTCGTCATAAGTCATAGAAACTCCTGCGTTTTTGATTTCCTCGGGATCGAGGTCGTGGAAAACGCCTTCAGCGACCACTACGGTGCCGTAATGGATACCGAGTATGTTCCTCTTGATAATAGCGGAAAGGGCGAGGTTGACTATCTTGTCAAGGCTGATTCCGGTCTTGTTGAACATCTCGGGGATGATTGTCATAGGACAGTGAGTCGCTTCGCCGATACCGAGGGCCAGATGACCAGCGCTACGGCCCATTGCGCTGATGATGAGCCAGTTGCCGCTTGTACGGGCGTCTTCATATACGGTCCGGGCAAGATGGGCGCCTTCGTCCTTTGCGGAGTTGAATCCGAAAGTAGGTGCGTTCCCGGGAAGGGGAAGGTCGTTGTCGATTGTCTTGGGGACGTGGATGTTAGCGATAGGATAGTGCTTCGCCTCGAGGAACTTTGCGATGCGGTTCGCGGTAGAAGCGGTATCGTCGCCACCGACGGTGACAAGGAGCTTGATGTTGTTCTCCTGGAACAGGGACAGATTGAAATTCTCCTCGAAATCCTTGTCAGTAGGTTTGAAACGGGACATCTGGAGGTAAGATCCTCCCCTGTTGAAATAAGCGTCCGCTTTGAAAAAGTCTATGTCCTCAGTGCGCGGTTTGTCGGAGAACAGTCCTGAATACCCCCCGTGAAGGCCTATTACACGGTAACCGTTAGAAAGGAATGTCTTTGCTACAGAGAACACTACGGTGTTCATTCCCGGTGCCGGGCCGCCTCCGCAGAGGATGATTATTGAGTCTTTCATATTTGGATGAATGTATGTAGAATTCTTTCGGGGAACAAAGATACGTTTTTTTTCATTATATTTGTACAATTATATGGACAGGTTGAAAGCAAAGGAAAGGATTGAATACCTCCGGTCTTTTCTCGAAGAGAACAGCCGGAAGTATTATGTCGAAAACGCACCCGTGATTTCGGATTACGAGTTCGACACCCTTATGCACGAACTGGAGGACCTGGAACGGGCTTTCCCGGAATTCGACAGTCCGGATTCCCCGACAAGGCGTGTGGGAAGCGATATCTCCGCCGGTAAGGACTTCGTCAAGCGTCCCCATAAGTACCCCATGCTCTCCCTTTCCAATACCTACAGCATCTCAGAAGTCGAAGAATTCGCGGAAAGGGCCTCCAAGGGCCTCAGCGAGGCGTTTACCTACTCGTGCGAGCTGAAGTACGACGGTACGGCGATATGCCTTACTTACCGTGACGGGAAGCTTTTCAGGGCTCTTACAAGGGGTGACGGCGTCGTGGGTGACGATGTTACCGCAAACGTTCTCCGTATCCCTTCAATCCCCCATACACTGACCGGCAGCGGTTTCCCGGAGGAGTTTGAAATAAGGGGCGAAATCCTGATGCCGTACGAGTCCTTCGACAGGCTGAATGAGGAGCGCGAGGCAGCTGAAGAGCCTCTGTTCGCAAATCCCCGCAATGCCGCTTCCGGCTCCCTCAAGCTACAGAACCCGGAAGAAGTATCCCGCCGTGGGCTTATCTGTACCCTGTATCATATTCCAAGCGGCAATATCGATGCCCCTACTCACGTTGAAGCCCTTACCCTTGCAAAGTCTTGGGGACTTCCTGTGGGCATCGAGAATATCCGGATATGCAGGAGCATAGGTGAAATCGAGGATTTCATCAACCACTGGGATGTCCATCGCAAGGAACTCCCCTATCCTACGGACGGTATCGTCATTAAGATTAACGAAATGGCCCTCCAGCGGGAGCTCGGTTATACGGCAAAGTCCCCGAGGTGGGCCGTCGCTTATAAATTCAAGGCGGAACAGGCGTGTACCCCTATCCTTTCCATTGATTATCAGGTAGGAAGGACCGGTGCGGTCACCCCTGTGGCAAATATGGAACCCGTCCTTCTGTCCGGAACGATGGTTAAGCGCGCGACTCTTGTCAATGCTGATCAGATGGAAATGCTGGATATCCATGAGGGCGACTGGGTTTACGTGGAAAAAGGCGGAGAGATTATCCCTAAAATCACCGGTGTTGAGGAGTCGAAACGGCTTCCCGGTGCCGTAAAACCGGTTTTCCCCTCCGTTTGTCCTGACTGCGGGACCCCCCTTGTAAAGGCTGACGGTGAAGCGAAGTGGTTCTGTCCCAACTCATCCGGCTGCCCTACCCAGATTAAAGGCCGCCTTCTCCACTTTACCGGGAGAAAGGCTATGAATATACTCTGCGGAGAATCTACGATTCAGCAGATGTATGATCTGGACCTTGTAAGGACTCCGGCGGACTTCTATGACCTGCGTTACGATCAGCTCTTCCTCCTGGAGGGGTGGAAAGAGAAGTCCGCAAGGCGCTTCCTGGACTCACTGAAGCAGTCCTTGGATACTCCGTTCGAGAAAGTCCTCTTTGCTCTTGGCATCCGTTTTGTCGGCGAATCCACGGCAAGGGATGTGGCCCTTCATTTTGGCAGCATTGACGCTGTGGCAAACGCTTCTATGGAGGATCTTCTCGCGGTTCCGGACGTCGGAGACGTTGTTGCAGGGAGTATATACAACTGGTTCCGCATCCCTGAGAATGCCGTGGAGGTTCAGCGTCTCCGGGCAGCGGGACTCCGGATGTCGGTGGACGAAGGAGAAAGGGCGGAAGACGTCTCGGATGCCCTTGAAGGCGTCTCGATAGTGATAAGCGGTAACTTCTCGATCTCCCGTGACGATATGAAAAAGCTCATAGAGTCAAACGGCGGGAAGAACTCCTCTTCCGTCAGCGGCAAGACAGGATACCTCCTTGCAGGTGAAAAACCCGGTCCGGAGAAGATTCGTAAGGCAGAGCAGCTTGGCGTAAAGATTATTTCCGAGGAGCAGTTTTATGCCCTCCTTCCGGGAGGTAATCCTTCCGGAAACTCTTCAGAAGGAGGCAGTCTTTTCGGCGGTATGGATACAGTTGAACCCACATTGTTTTAACACAGAGCGATGATTTCGGAGTTTACACAAAAGGACTATGAACTGATTGACAGCGCCTACTCCCTTCTGAAGGAATCGGCAAAAAAGCGCTGCCCGTCACAGCGGGAGATGGGTGTAATCGAAAAGGCATTCAATTTTGCCAACGACGCTCACCGCAATGTCCGGCGCCGCTCCGGGGAGCCCTACATGCTTCATCCTATCGCCGTTGCCAGAATTGTCGTTGACGATATCTCGCTGGGCTACAAGTCTATTTCCGCCGCCCTTCTTCACGATGTCGTAGAAGATACGGACTATACCGTAGACGATATCCGGGAAGTATTCGGAGACAAGATCGCATCTCTGGTGGACGGTCTTACGAAGATTAAAACCGTACTGGACAAGGAGGAAAAGACAAGATGGGGCGGTTACTCGGAGAGGAGCCTTCAGGCTGAGAATTTCAAGCGTATCCTGCTTACCCTTAACGATGATCCCCGGGTAGTTCTGATAAAACTCGCTGACCGCCTCCATAACTGCCGGACTATCGAATTCATGCCGGAGCACAAGAGAGACAAGATTCTCTCGGAGACCATGTTCATCTTCATTCCCCTCGCCCACCGTCTTGGCCTTTACGGGGTAAAATCCGAACTGGAGAACATCTGGCTGCGCTACAAGGAGCCTGACGCCTATAAGGAGATTCAGAACAAGATAAGTCTTAATATCAGCGAGAGGGAAAAAGAGATAGATGAATTTGTAGTACCCATCGAGGAGGCCCTGACAAAAGCCGGGTTCCGTTTCGAAATAAAAAAGCGGGTAAAAACCCCCTTCTCCGTCTGGCATAAGATGCAGACTAAGCAGATCCCCTTTGAACAGGTTTACGACCTCTACGCAATCCGTATAATCTTTGACGAGGACCGTGAGTCAAACGAGAGCGAACGCGACCAGTGCTATCACGTTTTCTCCATCGTGACGGGAATCTACCGCTATATGCCGGAGCGCCTCCGGGACTGGGTCAAGCACCCAAAGCAAAACGGCTATGAAGCGCTGCACTGTACTCTTCTGAGCAAGTCCGGCATCTGGGTTGAGGCCCAGATCAGGACCCGCCGTATGGATGACATCGCGGAAAAGGGTATTGCGGCCCACTGGTCCTATAAAAAGAGCGGTTACCTGAGCGAGAATGACAGCGAGATGGACAAATGGCTCGCCAGCATCAAGGACATCCTTATGAATCCGGATGTCAACGCCCTCGAACTGCTCGACATTATCCACAACGACCTTACTACTTCCGAAATCATAGTCTTCACTCCTAAGGGTGAACAAAAGACAATCCAGGTAGGAGCTACCGTCCTGGATTTCGCATACCTTATCCATACAGAGATTGGCAACAAGGCAATCGCCGGCAAGGTAAACCAGAAACTTGTCCCCCTCAGCCACGTCATTAAGACCGGAGACCAGGTTGAAGTCATCACGGCGGAGAATGAAACGCCAAAACGCGAGTGGCTCTCCTTCCTTGTAACCCGCAGGGCAATCTCCGCTGTTGTGGATTATTTCAAGGACCAGAGGGAATCCACCGTCGGTTCCGGAAAGGAAATCCTTCGCTCGAAAGTTGAAAGCATAGGCTTTAAGGCAGACGAAAAAAACCTGAAGACTATTATGAAGGCCTATAAACTGAACAGTTCTGAAGAGCTCTTCTATAAAGTCGGACTGGGCCTTCTCAAACCAGACAATCTCTCTGACATCCTGAAAAAGGAAGCGCATAAACCGTCGATATTCTCCAAGATACTACGTCGCGACAGCAACTCCTCTTCCGGTACCGCCCAAACCCAGGGACCGGAGAAAGGGCCTGACGGTGTATCTTATCAGATTGCTCCCTGCTGCAGGCCTATTCCCGGGGATGCCGTCATCGGCTTCAAAGGCGAAGACGGGGTGGTCACGGTCCATAAGAAATCCTGTCCGGTAGCGGAAGGAATAGCATCGACAAGGGGAGAATCCGTAGTCGTCCCCAACTGGTATGATTCTGCCTCGGGAAGAGCCTTCCCCGTCAGGATTTTCCTCCGTGGCATAGACCGTGTAGGACAGTTGAATGAGATTACGGGATATCTTTCGCTGGTTATGGGCCTGAATATCAGAACCCTTAACCTGACCTCCAGAGACGGCATATTCGAAGGGTATATGGACATAAGTGTAACGGACAAGTCCATCCTTGAGAAGTTGATGAAGCGCCTCTCCGAGATTGCCGGAATCGAGTCCGTAACAAGAAAAGACCTTTCATGATGAGAAAGCAAAAAGGAGGCTGGATCCTCCCTCTGATACCGGTTGTCCTCGTCCTTGGAGCAATGATGATGCCCCAAGGATGCGCTAATACGACAACGCCCCCGACCGGAGGGCCCAAAGACACAATCCCTCCGAGAATCGTCGGGGTCTCTCCCCTTCCCGGTACAATCAATGTCCCTACCCACGGGACCAAGATAAAATTCACCTTCGACGAATACGTCGTAGTGAAAAGTCCGGAAGCAATATTTCTCTCACCGCCTCTTGAGAAGAAACCGAAGTATAAGATAAGCGGAAAAAGCGTAATTGTGTCTTTCGAGTCGGATCTTGATACAAACACTACGTATACCCTTGACATTACGGGCGCTATCGGCGACAACAACGAGGGTAATATGTACGAAGGATATACCGTCGTTTTCTCCACGGGAGAACAGATTGACTCGATGTGCCTTACCGGAACTGTTCAGGACTGCAATACGCTTATGCCGGTCAAGGGGGCGACAGTCCTTCTGTACAAGGACCATTCTGACTCTGCCGTCTTCCTGCACAGGCCGGTCGCCGCCGCAAAAACGGATGACTGGGGATATTTCAGTATAAGGAACATCCAGGACACGACATACCGTGTATATGCCATCCGCGATGCAAACAACGACAACATATACCAGGCGGAAAGCGAAACTGTTGCATTCCTGGATTCGCTTTTCACCCCTACGATGGTCTATAACGACACCCTCTACGAACTTAAGAAGTTCGACATGAAGGATACCGCCGCCTGCCTTGCAAGAAAGAGTGAACTGGAACTGAACCTGTTCCGTGAAATGCCTTCAAAGCAGTTCATAGTGAAGAAGGAAAGGGTTGGAATGAGGTCAGCATACCTTACTTTCATGGCTCCCGGAGCGAATATCCACTCCATGAAAATCAAGGGTCTCCCGGGGGACAAGCTTATTTCCCAGTTCAATCCGGAGAAGGACTCTCTTGAACTTTGGGTCAATGACCAGCGCAAGCGGCTTCCTGACACCCTCTTCCTTATGGTCAACTATGACAAGACGGATACTGCCGGAATAATGAAGCCTACCGACGAGCTTGTGAAACTCGCCCTCGACAAGAAAGCCCGTGCGGACGCGATGAAAAGTTCCTCCCGCGACATCCATCACGAGGATACTATCGCAGTCTTCACCTCTACCGCAGAGCCAGCAACCGTCGAGCAGTACGGCTACGTCTTCGAGTTCAAGTTTCCCCTCATTGAGGAGGCTTGGGATTCCCTTTCCCTGAGAGTCGTGAACCCGCGTCAGCAGGAATCCGCCGGGAAGTTCACCGTTACCCGTGACAGTACAAACCTCCGTCGCTTTACCGTAATGCCCACGGAACCCTTCCAGAGCGGCTATGAGTACTTCCTGAAGGTCCCCTATCGGAAATTCAGGGATATAAACGGCTTTTACAATGACAGTACTGAGGTAAAGGTAACGCTCCCGACGGATGAGAAACTGAGTTCCCTCTCCCTCGAGCTCTCCGGTGTCAATAATAAATACATCGTCGAACTCCTGAACGAAAAGAGGGACAAGGTTATCAGGAGTTTTATCATTGAAAACGACAAGACCCTTCTCTTCCCTTATCTCCAGAAGGGAGCCTATTGTATCAGGATAACCGAGGACCTGAACAGGAACAATCTCGTCGATACCGGAAACCTTCTTGAGAAGCGTCAGCCGGAGAAGGTCAAATTCCTGAGGATCGGGGACAGCTTCCTTATCGAAGTTCCCGAGAAGGCGGAAATAGTTCAGCAGCTTAACCTTGAGGAATTGTTCAGATGAGACGGCTGATTAGGTTCATATCGGCCGCAGTAGCGGCACTCGCTCTTTCCGTCCCGGTCTTTGCCCAGTCCGAGAATACCGGTATTGATATCCCGGAGTTCTTCTCGCTGCCGGAAACCGTTACGGATGAATACCTCGACAGTCTGGACATCCCTGTCAACATCGCCCCGAACGATTATTGGATTGTCGGAGCCCATTATGGCGTCACCGGCCTCCTGGGCTATTTCAACCCCCCGAGGTCCACTGCTTTCACCCCTGTCAGGAATGCATTCGGAGTGTCCGTCACAAAGTACGGGACCTTCCTGAACACGATGCATATGGTCGGTCTCGAATTCGGCCTCCAGAAGACATACGAAGGCTATACCTTCAAGATGAACAAGGAAACCGGTTACACCCAGCATATCTTCTATGCGACCAGCGCCGTTTACGATGTCTATGAAGCAAACTTCCTTGCCCATCTTCACTTCGACACCGGAGCCCATTCGAAGATCCTCGCTAAACTCGGAGTCTTCGGCGGATACCGTGACAAAGTCCACCGTGAAGGCTATGAGGGCTACCTGCTGGATGAAATGAAAGACGGTTTCGTAGAGGATTACCCGACCAACGGGGATCAGCTTTATTCTGATTTCCGATATACCTACGGTGTTGAAGGGGGCGTCGGGTTCGGCCTGATGTTCGACCCGTTCGAGATTCACCTTGGCGCCCAGCTCAAGTGGGGCTGGAGAGAATTCCATAACCCGGATTATCTGAGCCCATACTACTACCGATTCTCCTATCCCCTTGACGTGATGCTCCAGGTGGGAGTCTATTATCAACTTACTCCAAGACACGGATATACCCGCTATCAGCTTCGCAAGATGGCGAGAAATATTGCCAGAAACAATGTACAGTACGACAATTCCGGTAACGGTAGGTAAAGTTACCATAGGCGGTGGACTCGCCCCTGTCCCCCAGACCATGTGCAATACTCACACTTACGACGTCGATGAGACTGTCGCCCAGTGTGCAAGGCTCTCGAGGGCTGGCGCTGAGATTATCCGCATCACTGTTCCCGGATTGCGCGATGTGGAGCATATGAAGGCAATCAGGGACAAGCTCAGGGAGCTTGGAATCGAGACTCCCCTCGTTGCTGACATTCATTTCTCGTCAGAGACTGCCATTGCCGTCGCCCCCTTTGTTGAAAAAGTACGCATCAATCCCGGAAACTTTCACAAGGACCACGAAAAGGCCTGCGAACAGTTCCGCCGTCTGATATCCGTATGCAAGGCGTGTGGTACGGCGATAAGGGTCGGTCTCAATCACGGCTCGCTCGGTTCCTATATCGTCGAGAAATACGGGAATACACCCGAGGCTATGGCCCTTGCCGCCATGGAGTGGGTGAGAATCTGTGCTGCGGAAGATTTCCGTGAGGTTGTCGTCTCTCTCAAGGCGAGCAATACGGTTGTTATGACTGAAGCCTACAGGCACCTCAGGGTTATGATGGAGGCGGAGGGAATCCTTTTTCCCCTTCACGTTGGCGTCACTGAGGCCGGCAACGGAGATTCCGGAAGAATAAAGTCCTGTGTTGCCATTTCCGCGCTCCTTTCGCAAGGAATCGGCGATACGATAAGAGTTTCCCTCACTGAGGACCCGGAAGCTGAAATTCCGGTCGCAAAATACCTTTCTGACAGGTATAGCGGAAAGCTGCGCTCCTCGCTTTCGAACCTTCGCATCGAAGGCCGGAAGGCTGAGGCGACATATGCTGCCCCTTCCAGGGAAAGGCTTATCCTGGATCTGTCCTGCGATTTTGGGAGAAGGCTCTTGGAACGGGATATTGATGAAGTTGCGGTAAAAGGAACCTATCTTGAGGACGGACAGATGAAAGGGATTGACGAAGACTTCGGCGAATATCTTTCAAATGAACTTTTACAGGCCGCAAGGCGCCGTTTCTACAAGCCGGAGTATATCGCCTGCCCTGGCTGTGGAAGGACGATGTATGACCTTCAGGCGGCTTTCGAAGCGGTAAAAGCCCGCACGGGTCATCTCAAGAACGTAGTGATAGCCGTAATGGGCTGCATAGTCAATGGGCCCGGTGAAATGGCAGATGCGGACTGGGGATATGTAGGAGAAGGGAATCACCTCGTCTCCATTTATAAAGGAAAAGAGCCCGTCCTAAGGCACGTTCCGGATACGGAAGCCGTAGACAGACTCGTTGAACTTATCGAGGGTAAGGCCTAGACAAGGCCCATCAGAACAAGATAAAAGGCTCCTGAGGGGATTGCGAAGATTGCAGAATCGAAACGGTCCAGCATTCCGCCGTGCCCGGGCATGATCTTTCCGGAATCTTTGACTCCGCAAACCCTCTTCCACTGGGATTCGAACAAATCACCGTAAACACCGGCGACATACATAACAACCGCCGCGGCGATGGAGTGGATGATGGGGAATGTCCACATCCCGGTAAGGCAGAGAACTGCGCCCGCGAGGGCGGCGCAGCCAAGACCGCCCCAGAATCCGGCCCAGGACTTGTTCGGAGATATCTCCGGAGAGAGTTTCTTTCCGTTTTTGCCAAGCAGCATTCCGAACAGATATGCCCCAACGTCCCCCGACCATATGATTATCATCATCGACAGGATAGCAATACCCTTGAACTCCCCTTCCGGACCAAAAGCGATAACGTTTGCGAGGGCAAGCGGAAGACTTATGTATACAATACCGGTATAAAGGCATCCAAGTTGTCTGAAATCACCCTTGTCCTTGTCATACAGACTCGAGGTCATAAGGGCGATCACGAAGATGAAATTCAGTGCAAGAAACTTTGGATCAACGTGGAATTTGAATACGACAAAGGTGGAGATGAATATGCAGGCTCCGAATACTGTGGAGAGAAGACGCAGCTTCCGGTGTGCGTCACCAAGCGTCATCCTGTAGAACTCCGTCAGCATCGTTACCGTCAGGAACAGCATAAGCGCTCCGTAAAGGTACTCGTTAATAAGGAGTCCCCCGATAACTATCCCGAGAAAAATCAGGCCCGAGATAAGCCTCGTCCACATATTACTCATCAGTGGCCTCTCCATCAGGTTTTACCTTGGGACCGAGGATCCGCTCAAGGTCCTCAGCAAAGATGACTTCTTTCTCAAGGAGCAGGGCTCCGAGCTGCTCGAAGGCATCGCGGTGCCCTTCGATGATTTTCTTTGTCCTTTCGTGGATATTGTCCACGAGTTTTTTGACCTCTGCGTCCATAAGCTCGGCAGTCTTCTCTGAATACGGCTTCGTGAGATTGTATCCCCTTGCTCCGCTCGAATCATAGAATGATAGGGCTCCTACCTTGTCGCTCATTCCATAGTATTGGACCATCGCATAGGCCATTCCCGTAAGGCGCTCAAGGTCATTCAAGGCACCCGTGGAGGGTTCACCGCTGGTCAGTTCCTCAGCGACACGGCCGCCCAGAAGGGCGCACATACGGTCCATCATATTGGACCTGGTCCAGTTCTTCCTTTCCTCAGGAAGATACCAGGTAAGACCGAGTGCGTTTCCGCGGGGGATGATGCTGACCTTGAATACCGGATCAGCATAAGGAAGCAGCCATCCGACAAGGGCGTGACCGGCCTCGTGATATGCGGTGTTCTTCTTCTCCGCGGGTGTCATTATGGTTGATTCCTTTCTCTCGAGACCGCCGACGATCCTGTCAACCGCGTCGAGGAAATCCTGCTGGGTAACTGCGGGACGGTTGTTCCTTGCAGCAGTAAGAGCCGCCTCGTTACAGACATTGGCTATATCCGCTCCGGAGAATCCGGGCGTATGCTTTGCCATAAACTTTATGTCGAAGTCTTCCGAAAGCCTGAGGCCCTTGACGTGGACCTGGAATATCTCTTCCCTTTCCTTGAGTTCAGGGAGTTCGACGTGGATCTGCCTGTCGAAGCGACCCGCCCTCATAAGGGCGCCGTCCAGGATGTCGGAGCGGTTCGTCGCAGCAAGCACGATGACGCCGGAATTGGTTCCAAAGCCGTCCATCTCTGTGAGGAGCTGGTTCAAGGTATTTTCCCTCTCATCATTGGAGGTGAATCCCCCGTTTTTCGCCCTGGCGCGCCCAACGGCGTCGATCTCATCGATGAAGACAATGCAGGGGGCTTTCTCCTTTGCCTGACGGAAAAGATCCCTTACGCGGGATGCTCCTACGCCGACGAACATTTCAACGAAGTCAGAACCGGAGATGGAGAAGAAAGGAACGTTAGCCTCTCCTGCCACAGCCTTTGCAAGCAGGGTCTTACCCGTTCCGGGAGGGCCCACGAGAAGTGCTCCCTTGGGGATTTTGCCGCCGAGTGCGGTGTATTTTCCGGGGTTCTTGAGGAAATCCACGATTTCCATAACCTCATCCTTTGCTCCGTAAAGACCGGCTACGTCCTTGAAGGTAACCTTGACCTCATTCTTGTCTGCCAGTTTCCCCGTAGACTTTCCGGCATTGAACGGATTGCCTATTCCGCCCCCTCCGGGAACGTTCCTGTTCATCCCGCGGAACATCCAGGCCCAGAATAAAACCAGAATCAGAAGCGGAAGGACCCATTGCAGCAGGTCAGACCAGATATTCTCCCGGTTGACCATAATGACCTTGACCTTCGCGTCTTCGGGAAGCGAACTGTTCAGGGTTTCGAACTGCATCTCCGGATCGAACTTTCCGGAAACGAGGAAATACAGCTGGGGTGAACGCTTGGGAACCACACCGCCGGGGTAAAGGTCCTTGTAGCGGGAAAGCCTGTCTGCCTTTATCTTGATTTCGCCCTTGAAGTCATTTCGGACGAAGGTTATGGACTCGATGTCTCCGCGTCCTGCCATCTCTGTGACGTCCTGCCACTCCACTTTCTCCGGATTGGAGGAAGAACCGTGCGAGAACATAGCATAAGCAAGGCCCCCTATCAGCAGAAGGTAAAACACCCACGACAGGTTGATGGTTATGACCTTTTTCCTGTTGTTCTTATTGTCGTTGTTGTTGCTTCTTTGTGCCATTATTTACTTGGTTCTTTTTGCTGCCGAGGGCTTCCTCTCCTTGTAGTCTTTTCTGGGAACGTCTGCCCAGAGGTCCTCGAGGCGGTAAAAATCACGGTATTCCTTGAGGAAGATATGGACCACGATATTGCCGTAGTCCTGGATGATCCAGAAGTTGTTCTCCTGGCCCTGGGTTCGGTAGAGCTTGTGCCCCTCCTGTTTCATCTTCTCGATTATGTTGTCGGAAACGGCTCCGACCTGTGTCGTGTTGCCGGCTTCGCAAATTACGAAGAAATCCGTGATTGTGCCTTCTGTCTCGCGGAGGTCAAGAGAAACGACATTCTGTCCTTTCTTGTCGAAGACAGCATCCGCAATTACCCTTAGGTCGTGTGTTATCATAAATAATATTTAGAGTTTCGCAAAGATAATCAATTTCTCTGCCAAATAAAAAGGAAGGTCCCGATACCGACAATTTGTCAGTAGCGGGACCGGTACGCTTACACTCGATGTTCATTAATATTTGCTAAATTTGCAGCACCCGAGAAGGTGCCTTAGTTGCAAAGATATAAAAAATATGCCGGCGTCAAAAATATTTTCCGAGATTAAATGGACGGATGAGGTAGACTCCACGAACTCCGCGGTTCTCAGGGAGATAGACTCTCTTCCTGAACGCTTTGTACTCGCTGCCCGCCTGCAAACGGATGGACGCGGCCAGAGGGGTAATCGGTGGGTATCCGCCCCCGGGGAGAACCTGACTTTTTCCGTTCTCTTGAAGGATATCGGTATACCTGCTGATGACTGGATGGTCCTTTCGGAATCGGTATCAGTTGCTGTCGTTTCACTCCTGGAGGAATGCGGAATTCCGGATGCTTCTGTCAAATGGCCGAATGATATCCTTGTCCATGGCCGTAAGATTGCCGGAATCCTTATTGAAAACGCCCTGGAGGGGAAATACGTCACCAGGAGCATTATAGGCATCGGGCTTGATGTAAATCAGGAAGTGTTTCCCCTGGACATTCCCCACGTGAGTTCAATGGCGCTTGAGACCGGGCGCCGTTATGATATCGCAGAAATCCTGGACCGTTTTATCGTCCATTATACAGATATCCTCCAACTTCCCCGTGAGGAAGTTCACCGCCGCTACATTTCGCGGCTTTTCCGCTTTGGCAAGGCGTCGGAATGGATACTTCCGGACGGGCGGAGGTTTATGGGCACAATAAAAGGCGTCCTTGGTGACGGACGCCTTGAAATTGTTGACGAGTGTGGTGGTATACGCCGGTTCGCCTTCAAGGAGGTTGTTTACTCCCCCCTGAGCTGAGCGATTGCCTTTACCGGGTCCGGGGCACGGAACACGGAACTGCCTGCAACGAGTATATCCGCTCCGTCCCTGATAAGTTCCGGCGCATTTGACGGATCCACTCCGCCGTCGACTTCTATCTTCACTCCCAGTCCCCTACGGTCAATCTCAGCCTTGAGATGCCGGATTCTGGAGTGAGAGTCCTCGATGAACTTTTGCCCGCCAAAACCCGCGAATACGCTCATAATCAAGACAAAATCCACTTCTTCAAGATACTGGAAGATGCTCTCTACCGGACAGTCCGGATTAATCACTATTCCCGGCTTTACGCCGCATTCGCGGATAAGACGGATCACGTCACTGCTTTTCTCCCTTGCGGCTTCGTAGTGAAAGCTTATCATCGAAGCGTGAGACTCTTTTGCAAACCGCTCTACGTACTTTTCAGGATTGACTATCATAAGGTGTACGTCGAGGGGCTTTTCCGCCTTCTTCGCGAGGGCGTTTATGACTGGAAATCCAAACGAGATGTTAGGAACGAAAGTACCGTCCATTACGTCCAGGTGGAAAAGGTCCGCGTATCTGTTTACGAGTTCGATGTCCTTCCCGAGGTCCAGGAAGTCCGCGGAGAGCATTGAGGGTGCAATCAGTGCCATTTACTTGAAATTCACTACGATATCATTAAGCAGGGCGACGAACTTGTCAAGCGAGGCAAGTTCCAGCTTCTCTCCGGGGGCGTGGACTCCGCGAAGGGTAGGTCCGAAGGAAATCATATCCAGATCCGGGAACTTCTCCAGGAAAAGACCGCACTCGAGTCCTGCGTGGATTGCAAGGACAAGGGGATCCGTATTGAAGAGCTTCCTGTAAGATTCAACGCTGACTTTCAGGATGTGAGAGTCGAGGTTTGGTTTCCATCCGGGATACTCGCCGAAGTGCTCGACATCGAACCCGCCCAGGTAGAACGCAGCCTCGACCTTTTCAGCTATGGCGTGGAGTTCGCTGACCACGGAACTTCTCTGGCTCGTAATCACCTTAATGGAATTGTCTCCGTCAGCTTTCACGGCAGCGAGGTTTGTAGAGGTCTGGACCAGCCCTTCGATATCGGGAGACATCTTCACGACCCCGTGAGGAACCGCGAGCAGCGTGGAGATGATGTTTGCCGCGTCGCCTTCAGCGATAGCAGGCCCCCTTCTGTCAGAGGGTTCGCATACAATATGGATTCCGGGGTCTCCCTTTGCGAATTCCGCTTCAAGAATCTTCGAGAATGCTTCTGCGTCTTCAATCATATCCTGAGTTTCATCAGAAGGAACGGCGATTATTGCGGAAGCCTCGCGGCAGATTGCATTAGGCTTGTTACCTCCTCCTATCGAGAGTAGCTGGAAATCGTATTGGAGTTCCGTATAAAGGAATCGCACCAGCTGCTGAAGGGCGTTTGCACGGCCTTTATTGATTTCGTCCCCGCTGTGACCTCCCAGCCCGCCGCAAACGCTGACTTTAAGCGCTTTGTACCCCATCCTGAGGGGTTCAGTCTCAAAAGTATAGGTAGCGGTAGTGTCAAGTCCGCCGGCACATCCGACAAAGATCTGGCCTTCATCTTCGGAGTCAAGGTTAATCAGTGTCTTTCCGGTAATGAATCCGCTTTCGAGAGCGAAGGCGCCGTCCATACCCGTTTCTTCCGAAATCGTGAACAGGCATTCCAGCCGGCCCATGGGAAGATTGCTGTCCAGAAGTGCCAGGCAGGCGGCTATCCCTATTCCGTCATCGGCTCCAAGGGTCGTATTCTTGGACACCATCCAGCCATCCTCAATCTCATACGGGATAGGATCTTTCCGGAAATCGAACTCGAAGCCTTCGTTTTTTTCGCAGACCATATCCTGATGGGCCTGAAGAACGAGGGCGGGGACGTTTTCCTTGCCGGTTGACGCTTCCTTTATGATTACGACATTGCCGGTCGGGTCAGTCTTGCACAGGAGTTTACGCTCCGCAGCGAATTGCTGAAGGTATGCAGTGATCGGGCCTTCGTGGCCGGATTCGCGGGGAATCCGCGTTATTTCCTTGAAAAAGGCTAAAACAGAATTGGAATCCATACTCTTACGAAATTTTCGTAAAAGTACGAATAATTATTCAGAAGTGAAAGTTAATTTTCTACCGAAACGGTAAGCATATTCTCGATGTCAGTGACCCACTGGCGGAATACCTTGTCGGTAGACATCAGGTCCTGGACAGTGGAGCAGGCGTAAAGGACCGTAGCGTGATCTTTACCTCCGATACGGCTGCCAATCGTAGAGAGGGAGCAGTTGGGGATAAGGGCGCGGCACTCGTACATTGCAATCTGGCGGGCCTGTGCAATCTGACGCTTGCGGGTGGAGGACTCCAGAAGCTCACGGGTAATGTTGAAATACTCGCAGACGGTATCGACAATTGTGTCGATGGATATTTCGCTGACGTTCTCGCTGACGATCTTTCCGGTGATATCCTCTGCAAGTTCGACGGTAAGGTCCCGGTGACAGAGGGTAGCGTGGGCAAGAAGGGAGTTCAGGGTTCCTTCGAGTTCGCGGAAATTGGATTTGATCCGGCTGGCAAGGAATACGAGTACGTCTTCACCTATGGCAACGCCCTCGCGGAATGCGCGGCTCCGGAGCATCTCGAGACGGGTCTCATAGTCCGGGCGTGAAAGCTCGACGGAAAGACCCCACTTGAAGCGGGAAAGCATCCTTGCCTCGAAATTCTGAAGGTCCACGGGGGCCCGGTCGGAGGTAAAGATAAGCTGCTTTCCGCTCTGGTGCAGGTGATTGAATACGTTGAAGAACGCGTTCTGGGAACCCTGACCCAGAAGATCCTGTATATCATCCACGATGAGAACGTCGATCTTCATATAATAGGCCATGAAATCCACGAGGTGATTACCCTGCGCTGCGTCCATGTACTGAGTCTTGAACTCGTTTCCGGTGACGTAGAGGGCTACGAGTTCCGGGTATTTTTCCTTGATTTGGATACCTATCGCCTGAGCGAGATGGGTTTTGCCAAGACCGGGGCCGCCGAAGATGAACAGCGGATTGAATGCAGTCTTTCCGGGGGCGTCGGAAATGCTGATCCCGGCGGTAATTCCCATCTTGTTGCACTCCCCTTCCACCATATTCGCAAAGCAGTATACGGGATTAAGCCTGGAGTTGATCCTTACCCTCTGACATCCGGGAACCACGAAGGGGTTCATATTTCCGGAAGGGATACGGGTATTGATCGTTGTCGTAGGGTTGACGGGGGTATTCCCGTTAGCCGCAGGAAAGACCATAGGGGCCTCGCTCCGGACGGTATGTATAAGGTAGCACAGCTTTGCATCTGCGCCGATAGCCCTGCTGAGTGTCCTTTTGATAAGGTCCAGGAATACGTCTTCAAGATACTCCCTGAAGAAATCCGAAGGGACCTCGATAGTAAGCGTCGAGCCTTCAAGCGAGACGGGCTTGATGGGCTTGAACCACGTGTTGAACTTCCGGGGATCGATGTTATTTTCGATAATCCTCAGACAGTTGTTCCACACGGCGATATGTCTGTCAGTTACAGGCACGCTCAAATCTGCAAAAGTTAGGTTTTAAGGGATTGCAAAAATGGAGGAAAAAAAATTGAAAAAAAATGAAAACTGCTATTGCAAAAAAAATATCTTTTGCTTTACTTAAAGGAAGACAAGAAAAATACAAACGTTTATAAACGTTTAATAATCAACGATGTATTTCCTCCAAAATGCCTCTTGTAAATTCCCGCTTGAGTTTTCAATTTTGAATGATTCAAAATTGAGAAAATGTTGAAAAAACGGCTCCAAAGTGTTGAAAACTTGAAGCGTTTACCTCACGGCAACCGCTTTTTCATTCTCAATTTTTACAAGGAAGCAATCTTCATATTTTTTCTTTATCGAGTCCAAGTATTTTTTCGCAGTCACGAGGTCCGGCGAAGTTCCTATTATATATTTATAAAGAGTCCCGACCCGGAGCTCCACCGGAGTCATTCCGCCGAAGAAAGGATCATCCGGAGACATCTTCTTTCCGGTGACGAGAACCTGCGTCCCGTAGAGGACGGATGAGGCGTTAGTGTCTTCAGCTGGTTTTTCAACTGGCACCCCCTCTTCGACAGGCTTTGCCTCTTGTGGTTTCGCTTCAATGGGCTTAGCTTCCTGTACAGGCTTGCTGGTAAGGCCAACCGTAGAGTCGTACCTTGTCTTGAAGGCGGAGAAAGCGTTGCAGATATTTGTTGCGATGCCGTCTCTCCCCTCTTCCGTCCTCATAGCCGCGAGGTCCGAAGGATTTGTGATGAAGCCAACCTCGATAAGCACAGCGGGCATTGCTGTTCTCCACAGTACCCAAAACGGATCCTGCGAGATTCCCCTGCTGGTTTGGATGGGCGATGAGCCCATGGCGGCGGCTACGTCCTCTGCGAAGAAGAGGCTTTGCTCCAGATGGGCATTCTGGATAAGCGAGAAAAAGATGTATGACTCGGTGTCGGAAGGGTCGAATCCTTGATACTTAGTCTCATAGTTGTCTTCGAGCAGCATCACGGAATTCTCTCTCTTGCATAGTTCGAAATTTTTCGAGAACAGGTCGTTGCCTTTACGTGAGGACTGGCCCAGACAGTGGATTGAGTATCCGTTTGCTGAAGTGCCTTTTTCCTGGGCGTTGACGTGGATGGATATAAAAAGGTTAGCGCCGGCGTTGTTTGCGGTCTTCGCCCTGTCCTCGAGTTCGACGAAACGGTCGTCGCTTCGGGTAAGTATTACATTGACCTCCGGATACATCGCGCTTATCTTCTGTGAGAGGCGGCGTGAAATATCCAGCGTGATACTCTTCTCGTTGGTTTTATTGTCGCGGCTGATACAGCCCGGATCCTTTCCGCCGTGGCCGGGGTCGATAACTACGGTCATAAGGCCTGCCTTTTGCCTGGTTTTTGCAAGTAAGTCGCCCTGCGGGAGCAGGACAAGGGCTGTAGCGACAATAGCGATCAGCTTCAGGAAACGGCGTTTCATAGGCCTGTATTTTTGTTTTTAACTAAATTTGACTTACTTTTGCAGATTGCAAATATAGCAAAAATAATGCAAGCAAGAAAGCTGACATACATTGTCGCTGCCGCGATACTTCTACTGGTATCCGGCGAGCATTCGTCATATGCCCAGCTTTTCGGTCGCAGAAACCGCGACAAAGTGACCCCTCCTACGGATTCAACACTTGTTGAGACGTTGCCGGATTCGGTTCTGGCATATCGTGATTCGGTCCACAGGGCTGATTCCGTTGCCCGCCGTGATTCCCTGGACCTTCTCGAAAAGAGTTCCCTGGACCGCCCTGCATTCTCTGAGGCCAAGGACTCCATCATTACGGAGTTCACGGGCGGTCAGAGGAAAATCTACTACTATGGTGGCGCCACGGTAACATATCAGGATATGAAGCTCACCGCGGACTACATCGAGTACGATATGCTTACCAACACGGTCCATGCCACCGGCCTTCCTGACCCTGCGACCGGTGAAATGAAAGGCCAGCCGGAGATGACCCAGGGCAAGTCCAGCTACAAGATGGAGGAACTCCGGTATAACTTCGATTCGAAGAAGGCGCGGATCACCAATATGATTACCCGGGAGCAGGACGGCCTCCTTCAGGGCAAGAACATCAAGATGATGGATGACAAGTCCATCAATATGACTGATGGAATGTACACCGTCTGCGACCTTGAGCATCCGCATTATTATATGAAGCTCAGTATGGCGAAAGTCATAACCCAGCCGTCACAGAAAACCGTCTTCGGCCCCGCCTATACCGTTCTCGGGGATGTTCCTATCTATTTCCTGGGACTCCCCTTCGGCTTTGTTCCATCCAAGCCGACGAGGGCGACCGGCCTTCTTATGCCCACCTTCGGCGAAGAGACCAAACGAGGCTTTTACGTCCGTGATGCCGGTATGTACTTCGTCATCGGCGACTACTTCGACCTTTCGCTTACGGGAGACTATTATACCCTCGGATCCTACGCAATTGACATAAATTCCCGTTATAAGGTCAACTACAAGTTCAACGGAAACTTCTCCTTGACCTTCTCCAATGACCAGACCGGCGAAAAAGGCAGCGCGGACTTCGTCCAGTCCAAGAACTTCGGCCTGAAATGGTCCCACACTCAGGACTCCAAGGCCCATCCCGGAACTACCTTCAGCGCTTCCGTCAACTTCTCCAGTCCTTCCAACAGCAAGTATAACTCAAGATCCGTGAACGAGGCCCTGCAGAACCAGGTCTCATCCTCCGTATCCTATTCCCACAACTGGGGCGGCAAGGTCAACCTGTCCGCGAACCTCCTTCACTCCCAGAACTCGAGGGACTCCAGCTATTCGTTCACACTTCCCAATATTACCCTTTCCGTCACCCGTTTCTATCCCTTCAAGCAGAAGAACCGCGTGGGTAAGGAAAAGTTCTACGAAAAGATATCCTTCGGTTACTCGACATCCCTGCAGAATAAGATCAGCTTCAAATTGAGGGATATGCAGGACTATGTCTATAATCCGGACGGCAGCTATGCCGTCGACCCTGCGACCGGCTACAGAATAAAGGAAATGGGCGATTCCCTCGGAATCAAGGCGATGAACCGTCTCCAAAACGGTATGACGCATAACTTCCAGATAGGACTCCCGGCATTTACGCTACTGAAATACCTTAACTTTACCCCGTCCATATCCTACGGCCAGAACTGGATGTTCTCCTCCGGAGTTCAGAAGCTTGAGCCGCTGTACAACGACGACGGCACCCCCCTTATGGTCACCGATATCGACGGAAATCCCGTCCAGGCCCAGAAGGTCGTTTCAGATCCGGGGACCGCTTTCAACGACTTCGGCATAACGCATAACTATTCCGGAAGCCTGTCGATGTCCACCCGTGTGTACGGTATGTTCCAGTTTGGAAAGCACCGCAGGGTCCAGGCGATCCGTCACGTCATTACCCCATCAATGTCCTTCTCCTACAGCCCGGAAAAGGGAACTGGATTCAATGGGTGGAGAGAACTGCAGTACTATGACAGGAACGGAAAATTCCAGGACCAGTGGTATAATATATATGGCGTCACAGGCAACCATAATACCACTTCAGCGCCCGGCAGGGGCAAGACCGGAAGCATTTCAATGTCTCTTGGAAACAACCTTGAAGCCAAAGTCCGGGATCTTCGGGATACTACCGGAACGGGATCAAAGAAGGTGAAGATACTGGACCAGCTGAATTTCAACGGCAGCTATAACCTGCTTGCGGATTCGCTGAATATGTCCAATATTGGAATGTCCGCTTCAACAAACCTCTTCAACAAAGTCAACATCAGCGGTAATATGAACTTCGACCCCTATGCAATCAATGAAAGGGGCCAGAAGATCAACAAATTCCAGTTTACCCAGGGGAGATTCCCTCTCAGACTTACCAACGCATCCCTTTCGATGTCCTACTCACTCAGCGGCAAGGGCGCTACTGACGGAAATGACGGTTCCAGAAGTGGAGGCGGCGGAGCATCATCTACTCCGAACGCATATCAGAGGATATACTATCATCCAATTACTGGCGAATATATCCCCGGAGGATACGTATATTATATGAATTCGAATGCACCCTGGTCCGTCAATTTCAGCTACAGTTTCAATTATTCGAAGAGCTATTCCTATACGAACAATACCCTTCTTGAGAACAAGCGCTACACTCAGACGCTGAATATGTCCGGAAATGTCAAGCTCACCCCGAGGATGAGCATCCAGGCCACCTCCGGTTTCGACATTATGGCAATGAAGATTACTACGACGCAGATATCCGCGACGTATGACCTGCACTGCTTCAATATCGCCCTCAGCTGGGTACCTACCGGTCAGTGGCAGTCCTACAGTTTCCGGATTGCCGCAAATGCATCGGCCCTTGCGGATCTTCTTCGTTACAAGAAGAGTTCTTCCTATATGGACAATATGCTGCGATAGTTTTGCAGTGTTGAAAATATTGACTATATTTGCGACGGTTTTCCGCTCGGAGAACCTTCTTACACGCATCGAACTATATTTTTTTGTATGCCCCATACACTATTTCAGCTGAACGCTATGAGCGAAGCGGAACTAAGGTCTCTTGGTGAATCGCTCAGTATTAAAAATGCCAAAAAAATGGACCAGTCCGCCCTTGGATTTGCAATTCTTGATGAAGAGGCGCGGATAGAGTCCGTAAAGCCCGCGGAGCCAAAGCCAGCCGCAAAAAAGCGCGGACGTCCGAAGAAGGAAGAAAAGCCTGCCGTTGCTCAAACACCGGCACAGGCTTCTGCAGAGGCCCCCGCAGAGAAAAAGTCAGAGGAAAAACCCCGGAAACAGGCAAAACCCGCTCCTGCCCCTAAGAAGGAGGAGAAGTCCGAACCGGCTCCTGAAAAGGCGCCTGTCGCTCCTGAGGCCCCAGAGAAAAAGCCCTCACGCCGTGGAAGACCTCCTAAGGGGGCGGCGTCTCCTGCATCTTCTGCATCTTCAGGGAAAACGGCGGAGTCTCCCGCTGCCGCTCCTGAAAAAGCCGTGGACGGAAAACAGTTCATCCACGATATATTCAAGGAACTGAATGAGGATGATGCAGTCAAGGAGGAGAAGAAGGAAAGGGAATCCAAAAAGCGTCAGAACAAGGGAAAGGCGGCCCAGCAGCCTCAGCAGGCCCAGCCCCAGCCCCAGCCCCAGCCTCAGCCCCAGCCTCAGCAGCAGGCTCCTCAGGCCCAGAAGATCGAATTCGAGGGATCGGTTGAGGCTACCGGTGTCCTTGAGGTTATGCCGGACGGGTATGGCTTCCTCCGTTCTTCTGACTATAATTATCTGAACTCTCCTGATGACATTTACGTTTCTCAGCAGCAGATTAAGGTAAACGCCCTCAAGACCGGTGATACCGTTACCGGCGAAATCCGTCCTCCGCGTGAAGGTGACAAGTATTTTCCCCTGCTGAAAATCAAATACATTAACGGCCGCACCCCTGATTATGTCCGTGACCGTGTCCCCTTCGACTTCCTGACTCCCCTTTTCCCTACAGAGAAATTCAACCTTCTCGGGCACGGCTTTGAAAAGGATCCTTCCTGCAGGATCGTGGATATGTTCACCCCTATCGGAAAGGGTCAGCGCGGTCTTATCGTCGCTCAACCAAAAACCGGTAAGACGATGCTCCTGAAGGCTATTGCAAATGCCATTGCGGAGAATCATCCTGAGGTATACGAGATAGTCCTTCTTATCGATGAGCGCCCTGAGGAAGTTACTGATATGCAGCGCAGCGTTAAGGCTGAGGTTGTGGCGTCAACCTTCGACGAGCCTGCTGAAAGGCACGTAAAGGTGGCAAATATGGTGCTTGACAAGGCACGCCGCCTTGTTGAGTGCGGTCACGACGTCGTAATCCTTCTGGATTCCATCACCCGTCTTGCACGGGCGTACAATACAGTCCAGCCGGCATCCGGAAAGATTCTGACCGGAGGTGTGGATGCTAATGCCCTCCAGAAGCCCAAGCGTTTCTTCGGTGCCGCCCGTAATATCGAGAACGGCGGTTCACTCACGATTCTCGCAACAGCCCTTACGGAGACCGGCTCAAAGATGGATGACGTCATTTTCGAGGAATTCAAAGGAACCGGCAATATGGAACTCCAGCTTGACCGCAACCTCTCCAACAAGAGGATATTCCCTTCGGTCAACCTGACCCTGTCTTCAACCCGTCGCGATGACCTCCTGTATGATTCCTATACTCTAAACAGGATATGGATTCTGAGAAAGCTTCTCTCGGATATGAATCCCGTCGAGGCAATGTCCTGGATGCTCCAGCATATGGACGAGTTTAAGACAAACAAGGATCTTATAGACAATATGTCAAAGTTCTCCCGTTTTGACTGATGAACGGATTCCGTCAGACAGATACAATCATAGCACCGGCCACCATCCCTGGGACCGGTGCTGTTTCCTTGATACGTATCAGCGGCCCTGATGCTTTTTCTTTAACTGATTCTTTAGTTGAGTTGAAGCGCGGAACTGCTTCTCAGGCAAATGGTTATTCGGCCCATTTCTGTTCAATATATTCTGACGGCAACCTCCTTGACGAGGTTATAGTGACCGTATTCCGCGCTCCTGCCTCTTATACAGGAGAGGATATGGTTGAAATCTCCTGTCACGCATCATCTTTCATATGCAGTGAGATAATACGTCTATTCCAAAATGCCGGCGCAAGGATTGCGGATCCCGGGGAATTTACTCAAAGGGCCTTTCTTAATGGGAAGATGGACCTTGCTCAGGCAGAGGCGGTTGCTGACGTTATTTCTTCTACTACTTCAGCATCTCACAGGGTGTCTGTATCTCAGCTTAAAGGCGGAGTCTCAAAGGAACTTGCCGGTATCAGGGCGGATCTTCTGGAAATCACTTCCCTGCTGGAACTGGAGCTGGATTTCAGTGAGGAAGATGTAGAATTCGCTGACAGGAACAAGTTGGAGTATCTGCTTCGGAAAGGTATGGGCCATATCTCTTCTCTTGTGGATACTTACAGGAAAGGTAATGCTATTCGGAACGGGATTCCTGTTGCCATCGTTGGTGAGGTCAATGCCGGCAAGAGTTCGCTGCTGAATCTTCTTGTCAAGGATGACCGGGCAATCGTTTCCGATATCCCCGGTACTACCCGTGACACTGTCGAAGAGACATCAGTTATCGACGGTCTTCTCTATCGTTTCATCGATACGGCAGGTCTTCGGGACACGGAAGATGAGGTAGAGAGGATGGGAATTGAGCGTTCGAACCGGAAGATTTCAGAGGCCGATACGGTTATTCTCGTGCTTGATTCTACAAAAGATGAATTCGACCTTTTGAATAATTTCGAGCAAGTCGCATCCAAGCTTGATTTATCCTCTCAGGCGTTGATTATTCTGCTTAATAAAACTGATATTTGTCCTAATTTAGCCCATAACAAAAATGTTTTAGTAAACAACAAAAGTGTTTTACTATCTGGTAAAAAGATAGTTATTATTCCTTTTAGTGCTAAGACATCTGAAGGACTTGAAGAACTTGAGAAACAGCTTTCCGCCTTTCATACAGATCTGGCTGAAAGTGTAAATTCGACCTTAATAACAAATCTTCGTCATCGCGAAGCTCTCTCCGAAACCCTTGTCCATATGGGTGACGCCCTCACTTCCCTCTCCTCCGGTTTGACCGGAGATCTCGTCGCTGAGCACCTTCGCTTTGCCATCTCCTCCCTCGGTCGAATCACCGGTGACACCATCACCCCCGACGAAGTGATGGGTAATATTTTCAGTCATTTTTGCATCGGAAAGTAAGAAACGAAAACACGGGAAAATAACAGAAAACTCTTCTTTTCAAAAAACCTTGTAATCTACTTAATAATAGGTAGTTACAACACCACCTAACCAAAACCTCGTTTTCATCCGTTTTCAATAGGCCTCAATTTGGGGGACAAAAATATTTGTTTTTGTCCCCCGTGTTTTGTAATTTTGCTAACGTTAACGATAGAAACTATGGCAACAATTACACTCTCGCTTTCGAGCAAAACCAACAAGGACACCGGCAAGGCCGAAGTCCTTCTCCGCTACCGCAACACGCGGGCGGTCGCGCTCCGTGCGCACACCCATGTCTTCCTCCTCCCGGAGTTCTTCAAGGAGGACAAAATCGTCATCAAAAATCGCGTCGTCACTCCCAAGGTCCGCGAGGCTCTTGATGCCCAGGCGACCGTCGACCGGATCGTCACTCACCTTCTGGAGAAAGGCAACGACAAGCTGCCGGAAGACTTCACTCAGGACTGGGCGCAGGACACCATAGACCGTCTCCTCTATCCCGAGAACTATGCCAAGCCGGACAGTGATGAAATCTGCTTCCTGGACAAGACCAAAGACTTCCTCAAGCACAAGAAAATCTCCCTGGAGCGCGTCCACACCTACAACGCAGTCTTCCGCATCGTCCAGCGCTACGAACTCTACAAAGGCAAGCAAATCATCCTGGACAAAGCCACATCGGAGACCCTCGTCGCCTTCGAAGAATTCCTCCGCACCGAACACACCCTTTTCGAGCCCGCCCAGCTGAAATACCGCATGGGCCTCAGGCCGGTGAAAAAGTACAAATACGCCTGGGACCACTCCGAGCACGAACGGGCTCCCCGCCAGCGGAGCGACAACGCCATCGTCAGCTACATGAGCGCCGTCCGCGCATACTGGCGCTGGTGCATTGACATGGGCTACACCAGGAACGATCCCTTCCGCAAATACTCCGTCGGCTCCCAGAAGTACGGTACCCCCTACTATCTCACCACCGAGGAGCGCGACCTGCTGTACAAGACGGACATGGGCGATGATAAAGACCTCGCCCAAGCCCGGGACATCTTCATCTTCCAGTGCTACATCGGCTGCCGTATCAGCGACCTCCTCTCCTTCACCGAGAACAACATAGTCACCACCGACAACGGCGTCTCCGTGCAGTATGTCCCCAGCAAGACCAAAGAAGAACGTCCGCGCGTAGTCAAGGTGTATCTGTCCCCCACCGCCATCGAGATACTGGAACGTTACAAGGGCAGCGACCGGGACACCATCTTCCCCTTCTACAGCACAGGCAAGCTCAACGACCTCATCCGCCAGGGGCTCAAGAAAGCCGGAATCAACCGCGTCGTGACCATCGTCAACCCCCGCACCAAGCAGTCTGAGCAGCACCCCATCAGCGACATTGCCAGCTCTCACATGGCCAGGAGGACCTTCATCGGCAACCTTTATAAGAAAGTCAAAGACCCGAACCTCGTCGGCAAGCTCTCCGGCCACTGCGAAGGCTCCAAGGCATTCGCCCGCTATCGCGACATCGACGATGACATGATCAAGGAAATGACCAACCTGCTGGACTAAAGGTGTAACTTTGCAAGGCCATGACGAAAAACGAAGCAGAAAACATAGTTGACGCCATCAACCAGCTCTCATCCACGGCAGAAAGGCTTCTCGACTCCGGCGACATTCAGCCGGAGGAAGCCTTCTGCGGCATCAGGCATTACCTGGGAAACTACTATGGTGCTCCGGAAAACCGCACCGTAATCCTTGACAGCACGACCATCGAACACTGCAAGCAGTACATCAAGACCTCCAGGGACGGATACTACACCGCCACGGAATTCTTCGACATAGATCTTGACCCTGTTCAGGAGCTTGCCGAATATCTCGACGACCAGGACCACCGCGACGAGGCCGAACTCGTATGGGCTGTCGTTGACTTCGTGAACGAAATCCGGCAGTGGACCAACCGCCAGTCAGATTCCGTCCAGGAGCAGCCTTACACCAGTCCGCAGCGGCAGGAGGAGGAAATCGCATCCTCTCTGTCAGAAGAAGAATTCCTGGCTCTGTTCGACAAATCCACCAAACCCCACAAGGCCCGGCTCCTCCTCGATCATATCATCGAGGTGTCCGGCGAGAAGGCTGTCCACACCTACTACGGAGCGCTTGTGACCCAGTTCAGGAGTTGGTTCAAGGAAAGCGAAAAAGACTTCGCCAGCCTCCTCCGCAATTTCCTGTCTGTCGCAGGCCTTGACCCTTCCCTTGCAGCCAATGTCCGACAGACAAAACTCGGTGCAAAAGTCATCAAGAGAGCCAAGGAGAAATTTGCTGAAATCGACCGGACAAGAGCCCGGAACTAAAATTACACATCATTACACATCCGCCCCTACAACCGCTTGATTACCAAGCGGTTTTATTTGTGTTATCCAGCCTCGGAATCTGTGTGAAAACACGCATTTCACCCCATTTAATCAAATTATTTTTGTATCGGCAAACCCTGGGAACCAGACAAAGATAACAACCGTTTCCCGCCGGGCCCCGCCTCCGCAGTTTGTTGTTTCGATGGGAGGTGCAACTATTAAAACAAGGAAAAATGGATACACTTGATTTAATAGCACTGGCAAGACAATGCCCGGATGTGACGATTTCCGTAAAAGCGTCAGACCTTATG
>ERZ842401.70-NODE-70-length-124320-cov-7.332523_pt1 | contig 124320 bp, 96 predicted proteins | sample MGYA00521270_ERZ842401 | MGnify/ENA primary metagenome ERZ842401 (study PRJEB31892, sample SAMEA3878208) | bioreactor metagenome | biome: Moose rumen | place: Sweden | collected 2011-10 | study: EMG produced TPA metagenomics assembly of the PRJEB12797 data set... | reverse complement strand
AAATCGAGGGCTTCGAGATGATGGTCTATGACCGCTGGGGCTCGATGGTCTTCCTTACCAAGGATATGCACACGGGATGGGACGGCGGCGACAAGCCCGAAGGGATGTACGTCTGGGTAATACGCTACAAGAGCGCCCGCGAGGAAGAGCACACCATCAAGGGAAGCGTGATGCTGGGACGGTAGCCGATATTAGCCGTTAGCTATTAGCCATTAGCCATTAGCCGTTGGCCTCTTTGGACTATGCGATTTGCGATTTACGATTTACGATTTACGGGACTCCTCGTCACGGCGCCACACTGCGGCTTCGCCTTGTGCGGGGTTGCCAGGCTCTTGCCCCTACGGGGCAGCTTAAGGTATAATTCTTCATTCTCCATTCTCCATTCTCAATTATTTATTGTATCTTTGCCGCCTTAAAAAGAATTCAAGATATGAACACCACAAGACAGCAAAAAATAGCCTCCCTGTTGCAACGAGAGCTGGCCAATATCTTCCTGCAGGACAGCAAAAGCATCTATGGTTGTATGATTACCGTGACCAAAGCCACCATCACGCCCGACCTGTCGATCGCGCGCGCCTACCTGAGCATCTATATGGCCGCCGACAAGGACGCCGTCATCGGGGCCGTGCGCGCCAACACCAAGGACATCCGCTTCCGCCTCGGCCAGCAGGTCAAGAGCCAACTTCGCATCGTGCCCCAGCTCGAGTTCTTCATCGACGACACGCTGGACTACATCGAGAACATCGACCGCCTGCTCAAGCAATAAACCGCCGCCGTGAGAACCGCCACGCACAAGACCGCCCTCTTCATCGCGTTGAGATACCTGTTTTCCAAAAAACAGCACAACATCATCAACGTCATCTCCATCGTGTCCATACTGGGCATAATGGTGAGCAGTGCGGCGCTGGTCGTTGTGTTGTCGGTGTTCAACGGGATGCAGGATATGATCGGGGGCTGGTTCAACGCCTTCAACCCCGACTATGAGATCTCCTTGGTGGAGGGCAAGTCCTTTGCAGTAGATTCTTTCCCGAAGGCGGAGATCGCCGCCCTGCCGGAGGTGGCCGCCGTGAGCGAGGTGGTGAGCGACCTGGTGCTGATCTCTTACCAAGACCGGCAGGAGTTGCTGCGGCTCAAGGGCGTGGACAAGGATTACACCACCCGCAACCAATATGACAAGATGCTGATTGACGGCACTTTCGAGCTGAACAGAGGGGAGCAGCCCTGCGCCGTGCTCGGGGCCGGCGCCGCGGGCAACCTGTTGCTGCAACTCAACCGCTATGACCTGCTCAAGCTCTATTACCCGAAGCGTACCAAGAAGAACCTCGCCAACCCCACCGACGCCTTCAGCACCCAATACCTCTACCCTACTGGCGTGTTCAGCACTAACACGGCCTACGACCAGGAATATGTCTTCTGCCCCATCGAGTTCGCCCGGAATCTGATGCACTACGACGGCGAAGTCACCTCCATTGAGGTGCAACTCAAACAAAGCGGCCGTTACGACAAGACGCAATCGAAAATAGAGCAGATTGCAGGAGCCAAATACAAGGTTCTCAACAAATTCCAGCAGGAGGAATCTCTGTTCAAGACGATGCAGTCCGAGAAACTGGTCATCTACGTCATCCTGGCCTTCATTCTGTTTGTGGCGGCCTTCAACATCATCGGTTCCATCGGTATGCTGGTACTCGAGAAGCAGCGCGACACTGCCGTCCTGCGCAGTATGGGAGCCTCCAAAGGGCTCATACAGCGCATCTTCCTGTACGAAGGAATGGGCACCTCGCTTATCGGCGGCCTTTCCGGCCTGGTACTCGGGGCCGTGATTTGCCTGCTGCAACAAGTCTTCCACATTGTCAAACTCGGCGGCGACGGCACCAACTATCTCATCTCCTACTACCCTGTACAGATGCGGGTGTGGGACTTCCTCGCCGTGCTGGCCACCGTCTTGATTATCAGTCTGCTCACCTCGCTCATTCCTGCGAGAAAATTAAGAAAATCCATTCAAACCAATCCTATATGAAACGCATTATCACCTTCATAATCGGGCTGCTGCCCATCTTCCTCTTCGGACAGATCCCTGTCGGGCAGTTCCGCGTCCACATCCCGCTGCACGCCTTCCACTCCGTGGCCGTGGCCGACGACTATGTCTATGCCGCCACCTCCAACGGCCTGATGATGCTGGAGAAGTCCACGCGCGACAGCGAGACGCCCTCCCTCACATCGTGGAGCAAAGTGGACGGGTTGTCCGACATTGACATCACCCGCATCCTCTATCATTCTGAAAGCGGCACGCTGGCGATTGCCTACGCCAACGGCAACCTCGACCTTATCGTCAAGGAGAAGCTCTACAACATCAGCGACATCAAGAACAAGCAGCTGACGGGCTCAAAAAAGCCGTTGCATCTCCGGGCGTTCGGACAACGCCTCTACATCGCCTACTCCTTTGGCGTCGTGGTGGTGGATATGGATAGCCGGCTGATTGAGGACACCTGGTTCACCAAAATCGGTAACGAGCAATACATCGCCAATGACATCGCCATCAGCGACGACCGCTACTATATCGCCACCGACAGAGGCATCTTCAGTCTGGACAGGAGAAGCAGCAACCCCGCCAATTTCAGCGAGTGGACGCTTGAGGCCACGGCCGGCAACACGGATTTCGACATCATCCTCGCCTTTGGCGGACGGGTGTATGCCAACAAGAACCTCGGCAATGGCTCGGGGACACCGATGGACACGCTGTACGTCAAGACGGGCGAGGGCTGGCAGGCCACACCGGAGAGTTTCTCCGATGTGCGTGCCATCACCACCAACGGCACGGAGATGGTCGTGACCAACTGGGATTTCGTGAAGACTTTCGACAGCGCGTTCAATAGTACCTTCATCGCATATTGGTTTGATGAAAGCTCCTATCCCAACTGTGAAGAGGCGGTGTTGGAGAACGATCTTATCTGGGCTGCCGACAACTCATACGGTCTGGTTCAATATAACAGGGCCTATTATTACTACAAAACCTACACGATGAGCGGCCCATTCGCCACCACGGCGGAGAGTCTGTGCAGCGTGAACGGCATCACGGCCGTGGTGCCGGGTTCCCGCAAAGGCGCGGCCTACGTACCCGGTTGGCTACAGCCTTCCGTGAGTTGGTTCAGCAACCAACAATGGCACTATAAAGACTTGAGTTACCTTAACCACAACCTCGGAATGGAGATCTATGACCTGACCAATGTCGCCGTCAACCCGAACAATGACGCCGAGTGGTATCTTGCCTCCTGGGGCAACGGGCTCCTCAAGTTCCAGAACGGGGAATTGGCCGAGCACTACAATGCCGCCAACTCACCGTTGGACTCCACCTCCAGCGGAAGCACCTTCGTCTCCGGCCTCGCCTACGACAAAAAGGGCAACCTCTGGCTTACCAACAGTCAGAGCAGCACGATGCTCAAGATGATGGAGCCCGACGGCACCTGGCACGCCTTCAACATCAGCAGCGGCGTGGTCACCTCCTCACCCGTCAACGTGGTGGCCGAGAACCTGCTCATCGACTCGCGCGGCTACAAGTGGGTCACCTTCCCCCGCGAGGACAACTTCAACCGCTACCATCTTATAGCTTTTGACGACAACGGCACCTATGATGACCCCGTCGATGACAAGTTGGCCCGGGTGAATATGAACGTGGCCGCCGAGGTCAGCTCCTCGACCGTGCACTGTCTCGCCGAGGACCTTGACGGCGAAATATGGATCGGCACCGACAAGGGGGTGAAGGTCATCTACTACCCCGCCAACATCTTCAAGGGCACCGCCCACCCCCGCAACATCCTGCTGGAACAGGACGGATACGTCTCCGTGCTGTTGGAATGGGAGTCAGTGACAGCCATTGCCGTGGACGGCGCCAACCGCAAGTGGATTGGCACCAACAAGGCCGGCGTTTTCCTGATGAGCGAAGACGGCCAGGAGCAGCTGCTGCACTTCACCGCCGAGGACAACCCGCTCTTCGCCAACCAGATCTCGAGCATCAGCATCGACCCGTTGAGCGGCGAGGTCTTCTTCGGCACGCCCAAGGGCATCACCAGCTACCGGGGCACGGCTTCCGCAGGGCGCGAGCAGTACGAGGATCTGCCCGTGTTCCCCAACCCCGTGCGCCACGACTACAACGGTCCCGTGACCGTGCAAGGGTTGAAGGCCAACTCGCTCTGCAAGATCACCGACGCCTCCGGCAAGCTCGTCTGGCAAGGTTACAGCAACGGCGGCGAGCTGGTCTGGTATTGCAAAGACCACTTCGGCCAGCGTCCCGAAACCGGCGTCTATTACGTGATGTGCTCCGACAAGGATGGCAAGGAGAAGATTGTCACCAAGTTCCTGTTCATCCGATAGTTCCAGACTGCTATGATGGTATCCACCGCGGGCATCGTCCTGCACGCCACCAAGTATTCCGACACCTCTCTCATCGTCAAACTGTTCACCCGGGAGAAGGGCCTACAGTCCTTCATCGTCAAGGGGGCATTCAGCAAGAAGAGCCGGTTCCGGGCGTCCCTGTTTTCCCCGTTGGCTATGCTGCACATCACCTACGACGACCATCGCAGCGACCGCCTGATGTTCCTGAGAGACGTGCAACGGCTCACGCCCGCCCCAGAGCTGATGTTTGACCCGGCCAGAAGCGCCATCCTCTTGTTCTACAATGAATTACTATACAAGTTGCTCTTCGATACCGGCGAAGACAAGGTGTTGTTCGACTTTCTAGAAGAGGAGATACTCAGAATCCACGAAAGCGAAACCGACCTGGTGGAACTGCCCCTGCGTTTTCTGCTCCGGCTGAGCATTGTGCTGGGGTTCTTCCCTGAAAACAACTACACGGAGCAGAATTGTTATTTCTCATTGTACGACAGCCGTTTCCAATCCTATTTTGTGGACGAGAACAGCCACTTGCCCCAGCCGGAGAGCCAGTATTTGTCGCAGCTGTTGCGGCAAGAAAGCGACTCCTCCACCCTGCGCCACACCCGAAATAATTTACTGCATTATTTGATAAAATATTACAAGATTCATAACGAACAATTAAGGGAAATCGACTCTGTCGGGATACTTTCCAGCATATTGCATTAACGCAGATACAAAGATACATTAATACAATACTTTTTTTTATATCTTTGCCGCCCTTATTTTATGAGGGTTATTGTCTTTATTAAAACATATTTCAAAAAATGCAATATTCTGATATTGAAGACATTTTATTCAACAACAAACCGTTGCAGGTTTCGGAGGAAACGAAGCGCCGCATAGCGGAAAGTCACGCCTTTCTGAAGGAATTTGCCAAAGACAAAGTCATCTACGGCATCAACACCGGCTTTGGCCCGATGGCACAATACCGTGTCAAGGACGAAGACGTGCGTGCTTTGCAATACAACATCATCCGCAGTCACTCCTGTGGCGCGGGCGAGCCCTTCTCCGAGATTTACGTGCGTGCCGCGATGTTGGCACGCTACTTCACCTTCGCCTCCGGCAAGTCCGGTGTGGACCCGTACGCTTTGGACCTGTTGCAGGAATTCATCAACAAGGGAATCTACCCTGTCATCCCGCAGCACGGCAGCGTGGGCGCATCCGGAGATTTGGTGCAGCTGGCACATCTGGCCCTGGCGCTCATTGGCGAGGGCGAAGTCTTCTATCAGGGCCGTCGCCGTCACACCGCCGAAGTGATGTCGGAGCTCCACATCACCCCGCTGAAACCCTCCATCCGTGAGGGACTGGCATTGAACAACGGCACGGCGATGATGACCGGTCTCGGCATCGTCAACCTACATTATGCCAAGAAGTTGCTGCAATACGCCATCGTGGCCTCGGTGATGATGAACGAGATCGCCTCTTCATACGACGACTTTATGGCTCCCGAGCTCAACGACCTCAAGAACCACGAGGGGCAGTCGGCCGTGGCACGGCTGATGCTCAAAGTAGCGCAAGGCAGCCACAGTCTCCGGAAACGCCAGGTGGAGATGTTCCATCGTCACGAGGAGAAAGTGTTCGAGCATAAGGTGCAGCCCTACTACTCGCTGCGTTGCGTGCCCCAGATATTGGGTCCCATCTACGAAGCGATGCAGTTCACTGAAAAGATACTCCTCGAGGAGTTCAACGGCGTGGACGACAACCCCATCGTCGATATGGAGACGCAGACTGTCTATCACGGCGGCAACTTCCACGGCGACTATGTCAGCTTTGAGATGGACAAGCTCCGCATCGCCCTCACGAAGGCCACGATGCTGATGGAGCGCCAGCTCAACTACCTCTGCCACGACCGCATCAACGGCATCCTGCCCCCGTTCCTGAACCTCGGATCCCTGGGGCTCAACTACGGCATCCAGGCAATGCAGTTCACCGCCACCTCCACCACGGCCGAATGCCAGACGCTCTCCAACTCGATGTACGTCCACAGCATTCCCAACAACAATGACAACCAGGACATCGTCAGTATGGGCACCAACTCGGGCCTGCTGACCAAGCGCGTGGTCGAGAACGCCTTCCAGGTGATGGCCATCCATTACATCGCTTTGGCGCAAGCCGTGGACTGCCTTGAGATGGCCGGCCAACTCTCCCCGTTCACACAGGAGATTTACAAGGAGGTGCGCGCCATCGTCCCGAAGTTCATCGAGGACACTCCGAAGAACAAGGACATCCAGAACGTCATCGATTATTTAACCAACAAAGAAATCAACATCCTGTAATTATGAAATATGCATTAGTGACCGGTGGTTCCAGAGGCATCGGCAGAGCCGTTTGCGTCAAGCTGGCCTCAATGGGATTCCCCGTACTTATCAATTACCAGTCCAACCGGCAAGCCGCCGAAGAGACTTTGAAGCTCATCACCGAAAAGGGAGGTTCCGCGGAGCTGATGCCCTTCGACGTGACGGTTTCCGAAGAGGTGGACAATGCCATCGAGACCTGGCAGAGTGCCCATCCCGACGACTATATCGGCATTCTGGTCAACAACGCGGGCATCCGCAAGGACACCTTGATGGTGTTTATGCAGAACGAAGACTGGCAGAGCGTTATCAACACCACGCTCAACGGGTTCTTCTACACCACCCGCCGACTCATCAAGGGGATGTTGTCGAAACGCGACGGCCGCATCATCAATATGGCCTCCCTATCGGGGCTGAAAGGCCAAGGCGGGCAGACTAACTACTCGGCTGCCAAGGCCGCACTGATTGGTGCCACCAAGGCGCTCGCGCAGGAAATCGGCTCCCGCAAGATCACCGTGAACGCCGTGGCCCCCGGCTTCATCGACACCGATATGACGCAGGGCTTCAAAGAAGACGACTTCAAGAAGATGATCCCCATCGGCCGCTTCGGCAAGCCCGAGGAGGTAGCCGCTTTGGTGGGCTTCCTGGCCTCCGACGACGCCGCCTACATCACTGGGGAGGTGATTTCGATTAACGGGGGACTTTATACCTAATGGAGAATTGAGAATGGAGAATGGAGAATGGAGAATGGAGAATTATAAAAATACATTAAACGGCCCCGTAGGGGCAAGAGCTTGGTAGGTCCCCACAAAGCCGAAGGCTACGGTGGGGAGATTGACGGGAACACACAAGAAGGCTGCGGTGGGGAGATTAACGAAAAGAAATTAGAATAATAATATGAGACGAGTTGTTATTACGGGAATGGGCATTTATTCTTGTCTGGGCAAGAACCTGGACGAGGTGTTGGAGTCGTTGCGTGTCGGCAGGTCCGGCATCGGCATCGACCCCAAGCGCACGGAATACGGTTACCGGTCACCGCTGACGGGCATTCTGGAGCGCCCTTTGTTGAAGGGCATCCTGGACCGTCGCGCCCGCGTGTGCCTGCCCGAGCAGGGCGAGTACGCCTATATGGCCACTGCCGAGGCGCTGCGCAACGCTGGCATTGACCTTGACTATCTGGAGAACAACGAGGTTGGCATACTTTACGGCAACGACTCGTCGGCCAAGGCGGTGATTGATGCGCACACCACGGCGATGGAGTACAAGGACACGCAGATGATGGGCTCCGGCGCCATCTTCCAGTCGATGAACTCGACCGTGACGATGAACCTCTCCACCATCTTCAAGCTCCGGGGCATCAACCTGACCGTCAGCGCGGCCTGCGCCAGCGGCTCGCACGCCATCGGGCTCGGGATGATGTACATCCGCAACGGGCTCCAAGACGTCATCATCTGCGGCGGCGCGCAGGAGACCAACTACCTCTCGATGGGCAGTTTCGACGGCATCGCCGCCTTCTCCACGCGTGTGGACGAGCCCACCAAGGCCTCCCGTCCATTCGACCGCGACCACGACGGGCTGGTGCCCAGCGGCGGCGCCGCCACCGTCATACTGGAGGATTATGACCACGCCGTGAAACGCGGCGCCCCCATCATCGCCGAACTCGTCGGCTACGGGTTCTCCTCCAACGGTGTCAACATCTCCCAGCCCAGCGACCAAGGCTCCATCAACGCGATGATGCGCGCCCTGAACGACGCCGGAATGGAGCCCAAGGACATCGACTACATCAACGCCCACGCCACCTCCACCATCCAGGGCGACCAGCTGGAGGCCAAGGCCCTTGACCAGCTCTTTGGCGAGTATCGCACGCCCATCAGCTCCACCAAGTCGATGACCGGTCACGAGTGCTGGATGGCAGGTGCCAGCGAAGCGGTGTATTCCACCCTGATGATGCTCAACGACTTCATCGCCCCAAACATCAACTTCGAGAATCCCGACGAGTTCTCGCGAAACTTGAACATCATCAGCCAACCCACTCCCAAAAGCCTCAGGACCATACTCTCCAACTCCTTTGGCTTCGGCGGAACCAACAGCGCATTAATAATCAAGAAATTATAATCAATAACGTTATAGATTTTATGGAAAGAGAAGAAATTATCAAAACTGTCAACAATTTTTTAGTTGAAGAGATTGAGATTGAAGAGAATTTGCTGAAAGAAGAGGCCCTTTTGAAAGAGGACCTCGGCATCGACAGTCTTGATTTTGTGGACATCGTCGTCATCGTGGAGAAGAAATTCGGCTTCAAGATCAAGCCCGAGGAGATGAAGGATGTCAAGACATTAGGCCAATTTTACGACTATATAGCCAGCAAAGTGAAGTAAAGCGATGCCCGAAAACCGACAATGGAAAGGCAAAACCAACGGAGGAGTATTCGGGCAACAGTTCCTGTTGCACACCTTGAGGCGCGTCCCTGTGAAGGTGTTTTACCCTGTACTCTACCCGATCATCCCCTTTTGTCTTCTGTTTGCACGGAAGACAAACAGGCCCATTTACCAATATTACAGGAAAATATGGGGATTGGGGAAATGGTCTGCCTTTTGTGGCAACGTGCGCACCGCCTTTGTCTTCGGGCGCGTGGTGTTGGACAAGTTCGCCTTATGGGCCGGCAACAAGAAGCAATTCAAGATTGACCTGCGTCAGGAGGACGCACAGTTGATCGACCAATTACTCTCCCAGGAGAAAGGATTCATTCTTGCCGGCTCGCATATCGGGAATTTCGAATTGATGGGACAGGCTATGGAACAGGATCGGAAGTCTATCAACTGCATCATCTTTGGAGGTGAAAGTCGCATCGTACAAGCGCATCGCGATGAGGTTTTCGAAAAGAACAATGTCAAACTCATCCCTGTAAGCGCGGATATGTCGCATCTTTTCACCATCAAGGAGGTGCTCGACAAGGGCGAGGTGGTTGCCATTCTGAGCGACCGTATGTTCGACAGCAACAAGAAGCAGACCGTGAATTTCCTCGGTCAGCCCGCCGACTTTCCTATAGGAATATTTCGGATCGCCGCTATGCTGGACATTCCGGTCGTTTCCGCCTTTATGCTCAAAGGGAAAGGCACACGTTACCACAGTCAACTGTTGCCGCTCAACTGTAGCACGACGGAAAAGAGTTCCACGGCCAAAGCCGGCGCCTTGCTCCAAGAGTATGTGCATTCGTTGGAAAGTGTCTTGAAAGAGCATCCTGAGCAATGGTTCAACTTTTACGATTTCTGGCATCAAGAGTCGCTTCGTTCATAAAAAGAATACATATTAAATTATAATACTATAATTATGAAACTCGAATCCCCGCAAAAAGAGCTATACGCCAAAGAGCGTTTCACCGCCCTTCAAGCACAGCGTTTGGCACAGGAGATCGCTTTTGGTCCCGTGGTATTCCAAGTCTCCCGTCTTATGGTCAAGTTTGGCATATTCAAGATGTTGGACGACCATAAAGAGGGAATGACCTTGGAGGAGATCGCCCAGCAGGCCCGTCTTTCCCGCTATGGTGCCCAGGTGTTGCTGGAGTCGTCGTTGACCATCGGCACCGTCTTGCTCAAGGAGGAACGCTTTTTCCTCGCCAAAGCCGGTTGGTTTTTGCTGCACGACGAGATGGCGCGCGTCAATATGGATTTCAACCACGACGTCAACTATTTGGGGCTGTTCAACCTCGAGGAGGCCATTGTGAACGGCAAGCCCGAGGGACTGAAGGTCTTTGGCTCTTGGCCCACCATCTACGAGGGGCTTTCCCAGCTGCCCCCGCAAGTGCAGAAAAGCTGGTTCGGATTCGACCATTTCTACTCTGACAACTCTTTTCCCCAAGCGTTGGAGATTGTTTTCAGCCGCAAACCCGCCCGTCTTTTGGACGTGGGGGGCAACACCGGACGCTGGGCCTTGCAATGTGTCCACCACGATGCCGACGTGCAGGTCACGATTATGGACCTTCCCCAACAGTTGGAAATGATGCGGCAGCAGACCCGCGACCTGCCCGGTGCGGACCGCATCCACGGCCACGGCTGCAACCTGCTCGACCGCAATGTGCCCTTCCCCACTGGCTTCCAGGCCATCTGGATGAGCCAGTTCTTAGACTGCTTCTCCGAAGAGGAGGTGACCAGCATCCTGAGCCGCGCCGCCCGCTCTATGGGTCCCGACTGCCGTCTGTACATTATGGAAACACTTTGGGACAGACAGCGTTTTGAGACCGCCTCCTACTGTCTGGCGCAAATCAGCCTCTACTTCACCGCCCTGGCCAACGGCAACAGCAAAATGTACTATTCCGGCGATATGGCTCGTTGTGTGGAGCAGGCCGGCCTGACCATCGAGGCTTATCACGACAACCTCGGTCTTGGCCATACCATTATTGAATGCAAACTTCCCTAACCCTCTAAGCACCAGATTATGACCCAAGCACTGCCATACATACCGCAACGCCCCCCCTTCGTGATGGTGGATAACATCCTCCACTGCGATCCCGTGGAGGTGCGCACCGACTTCCGAATCGCCAGCGACAATATCTTCGTTCAATCCGGCACCTTCACAGAGGCGGGACTGATGGAGAATATCGCACAGACCTGTGCCGCGCGCATCGGGTGGCTCAACCAGGACAAGCCCGTCCGTATCGGCGTCATCGGGTCCATCAACAACTTCAAGGTTCACCGACTCCCGCAAGTGGGCGAAACCCTGCAAACGACGGTCACCGTGGGATCTGAAGTCTTCGAGGCGATCATTGTGCACGCTGAAACCCTTTCAGAAGGAGAAGCCGTGGCAGAATGCGATATGAAAGTCTTTGTCATTGAATAACAACCCATTACAATAATGATGAACCACAAGACACTTCGGGCAGAAAAGGAAATCAACGTTCGCTTCAGCGAGGTTGATTCTATGGGTATAGTGTGGCACGGCAACTATGCCACCTACTTCGAGGACGCACGCGAGGTGTTCGGCAGGTTGTATCATCTTGAATACCTTTACATCTTTGAGAAAGGATACTATGCTCCTTTGGTGGATTTGCAAATCCGCTACAAAAAGGCCATCCGATACAACGACAGAATCAAGATAGTCGTTGAGTACCAAGACTCTGAGGCCGCAAAGATCATTTTCAATTACCAAATCCTGCACGCCGAAACGGGTGAGTTGATGGCCACCGGACAGACCACGCAGGTGTTTTTGAACCCAGACTACACTTTGGCGCTGCAAGTGCCGGAATTTTTCAACGAATGGAAACGACTGAACGGAATCATATAATATACGCCATTGGCGAAGGGGTGGTCAGCCCATTGGGATTCACCGCGAGCACGGTTTACGAAGCCGTTCGCAATGGTGAACGCGCAGGACGTGCCCACGATGGCACCTTCGGACTTCCCGAGCCCTTTTTCGCCTCCCTGTTGGACGAAGCGCGGCTGAAGAATGCTTTCAGTGCCTTATGGGACTATGGTTGCGACGGGTACACCAAATTGGAGATGGCTGCCATTCTTGCCGCCAATCAGGCTTTTGAAGAAGCCAACATCGCCCCCGACCGCGACAACGTCATCTTCATTCTATCCACTACCAAAGGGAACGTAGAGTTGTTGGAGAACAATCCTTACGAGCCGGAGCGGCTCTACCTGTGGCACACCGCGCAGATGCTGGCCGACTTCTTCAACAACCCCAACACGCCCATCGTGGTGAACAATGCCTGCATCTCCGGTTGCGCCGCCCAAATCGAAGCCTTCCGACAACTCAGGCACGCAGGATACCGATACGCCGTAGTCGTCGGGGCCGATATGCTCTCCAAGTTCATCATATCAGGATTCCAGTCCTTCAAGGCGCTCTCGCCGGAGTTGTGCAAACCCTTCGACGTCAGCCGGCGGGGACTGAATCTCGGGGAGGGAGCCGCCGCTTTGGTCTATACCATAGATGATCCCGGGACAGAACTTCCTGCCGGCACGATAGTGGCCGAGGGGGAGGCTATCTGCAACGATGCCAACCACATCTCCGGGCCATCCAGAACGGGCGAGGGGCTGCTGCGCGCCATCCAGAAAGCCACAAAGGGGTACGACACCTCCCGAACCGCCTTCATCAACGCCCACGGCACCGCCACACCCTATAATGACGATATGGAATCCATCGCTATCCATCGTGCTGGTTTACAAGATATTCCAACCAACAGCCTAAAGGGTTACTTCGGGCACACGCTCGGTGCGGCCGGCATCCTGGAGGTCATCTTGTCGGCACACGCGCTACGCGACGGCATCGCACTGGCCTCCGCCGGCACGGAAGAGCCCGGCACTGCTGCCGACATCCATATCTGCCTCGAAACCAAGCCTGTACAAGGCAACAGTTTCCTCAAACTCATCTCCGGCTTTGGCGGGAGCAACGCCGTTTTACGATTCAGCATCACGAAATAACCGACTATGGGAAAGCACAATTTTGACATAGAATCCTATTGCCGCATCACCAACGATAAAGTGGTGGTGAACAGCAAGTTGCTGATGCAGAAGGGCGAATCTGGGGATTGGCTGGCCGACATCTACCACCATATCGGAATGCAATATCCCAAGTTCTTCAAGATGGACCGTCTGTGCAAAGTCGGCACATTGGCAGCCGAACTGGTCTTGAAAGACAAGACTTTTGACCGCGAGACGGTAAAAGCCGACTGGGCCGTCATTCTGATGAACAGTGCCTCTTCGCTTGACGACGACCGTCAATACCAGGAGACCATCCGCGACAGGGAGAACTACTACCCCAGCCCATCCATTTTCGTCTATACCCTCGCCAACATCGTCACCGGAGAGATTGCCATCCGCCACAAGATCGGGGGGGAGAGTTCCTTCTATGTCTTTGAGCATTTCGATGGCGCACGAATGGACGAACTGGCCGCAAGGGCTTTTGATGACAATCCTGAACTGAACACCCTACTGTGCGGCTGGGTGGACTACGACACCGACGGATGTGATGTTCTGCTCTGCAGTTTCATCCGCAAGGAAAACAAAAAATCTTCTGGAAACATAGCTGAATATTTAAACCAACTCTATAAAAATCAATAAGATGAAAGAATTAATCGAAGAATTGAAAACAGAAATCATCGATGTCTTGAACTTGGAAGGAATGACTCCTGCCGACATTGACGAAAACGCACCGTTATTCGGCGAAGGTCTGGGACTGGACTCCATTGATGCTCTGGAGCTGATTGTGCTGATGGAGAAGAACTATGGCATCAAGCTGGCCAACGCCAACGAAGGCAAGGAGATCTTCAAATCCGTCAAAGTGATGGCCGAATACATCAAAGAGCACAGGACGAAATAATAGATGGACAACATAGTCATCACCGGAACCGGCATCATCAGCTCATTAGGGGCCGGAAAGGAGGAAACGCTGGAGAAACTACGGACCGGCCAACGGGGCATCGGTCCCATCCGGCATATCCAGACCAAGCACCGCGACCTGCCCTCGGGAGAAGTGGAATACAGCGACGAGCAGTTGAAAGAACTCATCCGATATCAAGAGGAGAGCATCATCACCCGCACATCGCTATTGGGGCGTGTTGCCCTGAAGGAGGCCTTGGAAGAGGCCCGGCTTGACGGCACGGAGGGACTGCGCATCGCGTTCATCTCCGGCAACACCGTGGGCGGTATGGAGAAGAGCGAGCAGTTCTATTACGACTTCCTCCACAACAACAGCCGCAACGAGTACATTGCGATGCACGACTGCGGGGCCTGCACCGACATTATGGCCAAGCAGTTCGGCGGCCATTTTGACCTGATCACCACCATTTCCACGGCCTGTTCGTCGGCGGCCAACGCCATCATCCTCGGCGCGAATCTGATCAAGGAGGGACGCGTGGACATCGCCGTGGTGGGCGGCACCGAATGCCTCTCCAAGTTCCACATCAACGGGTTCAACACGCTGATGATTCTGGACAAGGAGCCCTGCCGTCCGTTCGACGCCAACCGTCACGGCCTTAACCTCGGCGAGGGTGCGGCCTACCTGGTAATGGAAACGGAAACGACGGCGCGCAAGCGCAACATACGGCCGATTTGCAAGCTGGCCGGCTACGGCAACACCTGCGACGCTTACCACCAGACCGCCACCTCGCCCAACGGCGAAGGCGCTTATCTGGCGATGTGCCAAGCACTTAAAAGCAGCGGACTGCGTCCGGAGGACATCGACTACATCAACGCGCACGGCACGGGTACGGGCAACAACGACGAGTGCGAAGGCATCGCGATGATGCGCGTGTTCGGCGACCAGATGCCGCCCGTATCGTCCACGAAATCCTACACCGGGCACACCACCAGCGCTGCCGGCGGCGTGGAGAGTGTGATCTCCATCCTCGCGCTCACCCACGGCTTCATCCCTGCCAATCTCGGCTACCAAAACCCCATAGAGGGGCACAACTTCAAGCCTGTGGACCACGTCATCGAGAATGTGACACTCAAGCACGTCCTTACCAACTCCTTCGGATTCGGGGGCAACGACTCCTCCTGCATCTTCTCCGCTTTGGACACAGAGACACCGGCTCCGATGCAGGCCTCCGAAGCGGGCCAATGCTATATCCAGTCCGCCGCCCACGTCTCCATACAGCAGCCTATTGGCGATGACTGGTTCCACAACCCTGTGATGCCGGCACAAGCATACAGTGAAAGCATTGAGCCCGACTACAGCAAATATTTCGCCCCGATAGCGGCCCGGCGTATGGGCCGGCTGCTGAAGCGCGCCCTGGCCACTGCCGTGGAGGCGCTGGGGAATCATCCCGTTCCCGATGCCATCATCACTGGCACCGGATTGGGCTGCATCGCCAACACCGAGAAGTTCCTCACCGCGATGATCGACAATGAGGAGGAATTCCTGCAGCCCACCTTTTTTATGCAATCCACGCACAACACCATAGGGTCGCAGGTTGCTCAACACCTGAAGTGCCACGGCTACAACAGCACCTACTCGCATCGCGGGACATCCTTTGACAGCAGTCTGCTGGATGCCTGCCTCCAGATGCGGGCCGGAGCCATCGGCAGCGCATTAGTGGGCGGCCACGACGAGATGACCCCCGCCTATTTCGAGATGCTCGGCAAAATCGGGTATTGGAAGGCGGGCGATGTGAGTCCCGACGCGCTCCGCAGAGCCGACAGTCCGGGCTCGCTTTCCGGCAGTTGCTCGTTGAATATGCTTTTGACGGATCATAGCGATGCGGACACGCTCTGCAGAATTGCCGGTATGGATATGCTCTACCAGCCCAGCGACGAGGAGTTGCGGGCGGCGGCCGACCGCATACTGCACCAAGCCGGCCTCACCGTCAAGGACCTGGACGCTGTGGTCACCGGGCTGAGCGGCGACCGGGACAACGACACCGTTTACCGGACCTTTTTGCAGCAGTACTGCCCTGAGACGCCTGTCGTGTGGTACAAGCACCTCTTCGGCGAGTCGTTCTGCGCCTCCGCATTCGGAGTATATGCAGGGGCGGTTTGCCTGCACAAAAAACTCATACCCAGTCACTTGTTATACAACACATCGGAAGGAATCTCCAATCCGAAGCATATATTGGTGCACAATCATTTCCAAAACAAAGACCACTCCTTAATTCTGCTTACATTATGATACTGTTAATCATCCTCATCATCATACAATCGGTGCTGCTGGTAGCGGCGCAGAGTCTGCTGAAGATCTCTGTGGAGTTGTTCGGCAAGTTCTCCTGGTCATGGCAATATTTCAAGACGGTGTTCACCACCTGGCAGTTTGCCGCGTCGGGAATCTGCGCGCTGGCCGCGATGTTGGTGTGGATGTACGTGCTGAAGCACTACGAGTTCAGCGTGGCCTACCCGCTGCTCTCCATCAGCTACATCATCGGCCTGCTCGCCGCACAGTTCATCTTCCACGAGACGGTGCCCCTGATGCGGTGGATCGGCGTGGTAATCGTGATAGTGGGGGTGTTCTTTATCGTCAAGAGTTAGCGTGCACTCCGCCCCATACTGCCGTGCTCTACCATACTCCCGTACTCCGCCCCACACTCCCGTGTGGGGTTACAGAGAGGTGGCTGTCTTCGACAGCCGGGGCATCTCGTTTTTTTTATATTTTTGCGGCCTGGATTAAACTCTGTGAAGTTTTTGCTTTCTTAACGCTTCACCTTTACACTTCTTAACCCGTATGAAAAAGAACGTCATCCTTTTCCTCATAATCCTGGCCGCATACGCCACGCACGCACAGGGCAGCCACGGTACTGAGGTTACCGGCGACCAGAGAAGCACTCTGGTCAGCGCCATCGAGAAGGCACACAAGCAGTTGACCTCCCTGTCGGCCAATTTCACCCAGGAGAAGACCTCATCCCTATTCACCGACAAAGTGGTGCAGAAGGGCAAGCTGATGTACAAATCGCCGAAACAACTGCGCTGGGAGTACACCTCTCCCAAGGCAATGACCGTCATCTTCAGCAACGGCAAGGTGCTGCTGAAGACTGACAAGGGCACCACCGCCAATCCCAACAAGATGCTCAGCGAGATGGGCAATATGATCATCAACACCATCAACGGCACATTCCTGAAAGACAATCCTGACTTCTCCGCCCGCTACTACAAGGACAAGTCCGGTCACATCACCGCCGTGCTCACGCCCGTCAACAAGAAAATCAAAAACTACTATAAGAACATCACCATCACCCTGAATGGCAGCAGCCATCTGGCCGAGAAAGTGGTGCTGACGGAGGTCAACGGGGATGCCACCACCATCTCGTTTTCCGACAAGAAGACAAACGCCACGCTTTCCGACACCCTTTTCAAATAAACCAGCAATCCTATATGTTCAAAGACACTCTATTCAGCATCGTCAGCGAGTCGGCAGAGGAGCGCCACGGAGAGTTTGGCATCCGGCTTCACCCCGAGCATCCCATATACAGCGGCCATTTCCCCAACGACCCCATAACGCCAGGGGTGTGTCTGGTACAAATAGTCACCGACCTTTTCGAGCATCTTTCCGGCAAGCCCTGCCAGATGACAGAAGCCAAGAACATCAAATTCCTGCATCTGGTCAGACCTCAGGAGCACGATGTCATCCGGTACACTTTGGACTGGGAGATGGTGGAAGAGGATCTTTTCAAGGTCAAGGCTGTCGTATCGGCTGAAGATACCCTATTTGCCAAAATCAGCATCACCCTTAAATCCACTCCTCGCCGATAATGTCCGAAGATATCCGAAAGCACTTGAAATCAGAGCAAGTTTGCGTCATCATACCCACTTACAACAACGCGGGCACCATTGACCAGGTCATCCGGTCCGTGGCGGATTATTGCGACGACATCTTTGTTGTGTGTGACGGTCCGACGGACGGCACGGAGGAGCTGGTGCGTCAGTGCGCCACGCCCGTGCAGGTCATCGCCTACCAGCCCAACAAGGGCAAGGGCACAGCGCTGGTCACCGGATTCCGGGAGGCGCTGAAGCGCGGTTTCCGCTACGCCATCACGCTCGACTCCGACGGGCAGCACTACGCCAGCGACATCCCCGCCTTCGCGGAGGCCATCGCCCAGCACCCGGACGCCCTCATCATCGGCAGCCGCGGGCTCAAGCACGACAATATGCCGCAAAAGAGCACCTTCGCCAACAAGTTCTCCAACTTCTGGTTTATGGTGCAGACGGGCAAAAAGCTGCCGGACACCCAGACGGGATTCCGGCTCTACCCGCTGCGCAAGATGGGCAAGATGCGGCTCATCACCTCGCGCTACGAGGCCGAACTGGAGTTGCTGGTGCGCTCAGCCTGGCGCAACATTCCCATCATCCCCATCCCCATCAATGTCTATTACCCACCGCATGAGGAGCGCGTCTCCTTTTTCCGACCGGGCAAGGACTTCACCCGCATCAGCATCCTCAACACCTTCTTCTGCTTCGCCGCCATCCTGTACGGCTACCCCTCTATGTTTGTCAGAAGAGTGGTTCAACGTATAAAACACTCCCCCACCCACACCGGCAATGAATGACAAACACACTTTAAAAGGATATATCGCCATCTCCATCTCAATGCTTTTCTGGGGATTCAGTTTCGTATGGAGCAAGCAACTGCTCAATGCGGGCTTTCCGGTGTTCACCATCGTTTTCTTCCGGCTGCTCATCGCCTCCGTCATTTTCGTCACCCTCTTCTGCATCCAGCACAAACTGGAGAAAATAGCCAAAGAGGACCGGAAATTATTCTTCTGGCTGGCCCTGTTCGAGCCTTTCCTATACTTTATCGGAGAGGAGTACGGTCTGCAGCAGGTGTCGGCGTCGTTCGCGTCCGTCATCATCGGGTTGATACCCATTGTGGTGTCGGTCACGATGTATTTTGCAGAAGACGAGAAACTCGCGTGGACGCTGCTTTTGGGCACCATCGTCTCCATCATCGGCATCGGGGTGATGACCTTCGGCCCTGACAGTCAGGTGGTGTTCAACCTCAAGGGGCTGTTATGGCTGATGCTGGCACTTGTTTCCGCAGGCGGCTACAGTGTCCTGCTGGCCAAGCTGGTCCGGAAATACAGTCCCGTCACGGTCACCACTTACCAGAACCTGCTGGCCTTGCCGTTCTACGTGCCCTTCGTGTGCATCTTCGACCTCCGGCATTGGGGCGCCATCGACTGGAGTATGCAGTCGCTCATCAACCTGACCTGTCTGGCCATACTTTGCTCGGCGGGTGCGTATATGCTCTACTCCTACGCGGCCAAGCACATCTCCATCACCAAACTGTCGGTGTTCACCAACGCCATTCCCATCGTCACCATCTGTGGGGCCGCCCTGCTGGGACAGGAGGCGTTGACACTGCAGAAGTTCGCCGGCATCGCCATCGTGGTCGTGGGCGTCGTGCTTAGCCAGATGCGCCCGCATCGCCAGGCCCTGACATAACAGGTCGCCAACATCCTGCCGCATTTCTTCAAAAAATAGTATATTTGCCGCCTGAATTATGGGACGCATCTTAGCCATCGATTACGGACAAAAAAGAGTCGGGTTTGCCGTCACGGACGAACTGCAGATTTGTGCCAACGCCCTGGACACCATTCCAGTGGCGCAGGCCTTTGACTTCCTGAAGAATTACCTGCAGCGCGAAAAGGTGGATGTCGTTGTGGTGGGCGAACCACGCAAGATGGACAACACACCGTCCGACTCCGCCCGTTTCATCGAACCCTTCGTCAACCGGCTGCGCAAGGAGTTGCCCAACATTTCGCCGGGTACCACCCTCGCCCGGATGGACGAGCGCTTCACCTCCCGCATCGCCTTCCAAACCCTCATCGATATCGGTTTGAAAAAGAAGGAACGCCAAAACAAGGCACTGGTGGACAAGATGAGCGCCACCATCATCCTCCAATCCTATATGGAACAACAAGATATGATAAAACAAAGAAACAACGAACTATGATACTACCGATTTATGTGTACGGCGAACCCGTACTGAGAAAAACCGCCGAGGAGGTGGACGTGCAGGGCACGGACTGGAAACCGCTGGTGGCGGATATGTTTGAGACGATGTACCACGCCAACGGCGTTGGACTGGCCGCGCCCCAGATTGGGAAGGCCATCCGTCTGTTCGTCATCGACTCGGAACCTTTCCAGGAAGCCTTTCCGAACGCCCAGATCTTCAAGGGTGCGTTCATCAACCCTGTCATCACCGAGGAGTGGGGCGAGGATTTCGTCTTCGCCGAGGGCTGCCTGAGCCTGCCCCACATCAACGAGGATGTGACGCGGAAATCGCAGATTCACATCGAATACTACGATGAAAACGGCAATTTCCACGAGGAGGACCACAGCGGCATCGTCGCCCGCATCATCCAGCACGAATACGACCACCTCGAGGGCAAGGTTTTCGTGGATCACCTCTCCCCCATCAAGAAGATGGTCCTGAAGCGCCAACTCAACGACATCGCCTGCGGCAAGACGCGGGCCGACTACAAAACCGTGCACAAGAAATGAGGAACAGACTCCACATAGCGATCCTGCTTTTCGCTGGCCTGTCGCTCTTTGCCGCCTGCCGGCACGACGGCACCCAACAAAACAAAAAGAAAGGGTTTGGCAGCAAGCAGCGCGACCTGATAGCGTTATACGATATGGCCGACTCGGTCTATCATTTCAAAGGGCGCACAGACACTGCCCTTTTCGAGCGTTTCATCCGCAAGGCGGTGGATTTCGCACAATCCTATCCCAAAGATGAGATGGCTCCGGATATGCTCTACCGCGCCGGTGTGGGCAGTATGATCCTCGCCAAGTCGGCTCCCGACCGCGACCACACGGCCCAATACGCCAAGCAGGCCATCGAAATCTTCAACACCTACCAGTCGCTCTTCCCCGACGGCGAGAAGGCAGAGTTCTGCTACTACCAGCGGGGCATCATCTATGACGACATATTGGGCGACTCCCGCAGCGCCGAGAGCGAATACCGCGACTACATCAACCGCAACCCCGGCGACTCAATCTCCATCCAGCTGGAACAATATATCAAGTTCCTCGGCAAAACCGAAGAGGAGATTGCGAAAGAGATGGGGATTGAGTAGGGCGATTAGCGATTTACGATTTGCGATCCTCGTCAAGGCTCCACACTGCGCGACTTCGTCGCTGGTGTGGGGTTACTAGGATTTTGCCCCTTCGGGACTGCTCAAGGAAAGTCTTAAGTCTTAAGTCTTAAGTCTTAAGTCTCAAGTCTTAAATCTATCGTACATTAAAACTCCAGACTTAACTGATTCTTCAGATGGAAACTGCGCCGATGGTACGGAGTGAAGCCGTGCTCCATCACGGCGGCGATGTGTTTTGGGGTGGGATATCCCATATTATGGCGCCAGTCGTACGCTGGGTATTCTGCGTCGAGTCGTATCATCAGCGCATCGCGGTAGGTTTTGGCCAGGATGGAGGCTGCGGCGATGGAGAGGTAGGTCGCGTCGCCCTTGACCACACACTTGTAGGGGATTCCCAAGCGGTCTTTGAAACGGTTGCCGTCGATGAGCAAGAGTTCGGGCTTGACGGAGAGGCCTGCCACCGCATCGTTCATTCCCTGTATGGAGGCGTTGAGGATGTTGATCTCGTCAATTCGCTTTTCGGAGACCTCTGCCACACAGAATGCCAGCGCATCACGTTCGATGACGGCGCGCAGCTTTTCGCGTTGGGCGGCGGTGAGCTGTTTGGAGTCGTTAATCTCCTCATTCACATAATCGTATGGAAACACCACAGCGGCAGCGCAAACAGGGCCCGCCAGGCAGCCGCGTCCCGCCTCGTCGCACCCACACTCCACGCAGGGCTTGTCTGAATAATGGGACTTTAGAACCATAACAGGACAAAGACGGCAATTATCAGAATATCATTCAAGTACCTCCGCATCTTCAATTGGGCAAGCATCCCGTCCAAGAGGGAGAACGGAACAACCCAATAGATCAGAGTATGCGGCATCGTGGTGGCCGTCAACAGAATGGACAGCGACATCAGGAAACACAAAAAGACCACCAGCATATAATGCTTGCGCAAGACGATGAGCTTGGTGTCGTAATGGATTTTGAGGACGGCAATCACATAGAATCCGCTCAACAACAGGAATCCGATAAGCACCCAGTCGAGCACCGCCAGATCTGAAATGTGGGTAAAAAACGCGAAAAAGGTAAGTTGACGCAAGGAATTTTGCAACAAAGGCCAAGAATCTGTCAAGTAATAGTAGGAAACCAAGTAAATAATCACCATAAGGATACCAGACAGTAGCACCAGGATGTCCTTGGGGCGATAATTTTTGTCGGTCAAGAGGGCAAACACCATAAAAAGGATGAGCCACAAGGCCCCGAGGTCCACGAGTGCCGCGACAGAAATCAGCACACCGGAGAAAAAGACCTTGTTTTTGACATGGCGGCCGTTTTCTTGATTGGTATTGATGAGCAAGACCAACAGGGTGACGAGCATCGTGAAAAAGGCCGGGGTAAGTTGCTGGAGGAAATGCCCTGCATTCAGGAAGAGCAGGAAGAACACCACCGGCAGAAAAGTCCGGTTATCGGAGAACTTGTTCGTCAGGAAGATATGCTGCAGCAAAAGGACAGAGAAAAGCAGCAAAAACAAGACGATGCTTTTACACAAGACGGGGGCGTGTCCCCACAGGGAATATATGGCCTGGTACAGGACCGGTTGCCCTTCTGGCGGAAAAGGCGTCATCTGCACAAACACAGTATAAGCCGACCACGCAAAGAGCAGCAGTGCGAGCACCAATTGCAGATTCTGATATTTGTTGAGGGCGTAAAACATCCTTTTTGATACAGCGGGCAAAAATACAAAAAAAGGTTATTGGAAGAACCTTTGGCAGAAGTCGAACACCGCAGGAATGAAGGGTTTGCCGTCCAACATCTCCTCAAGTGTCAAGGAACGACTGTTCAGGTGGCCGTTGCTATCAAAGTCATACAGCCGGGCGACCATGGAAGCAGTGTTCAACTCGCAGAATCCGTTGTCCACACGGTCGAGGGCATCCTCGAAGGTCATCCGGAAGAAGTACTGCATCCTGTGGGCGGTGAGACAATGGTCAACACCCGTGTCGGCGAGCACCTGCTGGCGTCGGGCCTCCGACCAGGAAGAGAGGAGCGGGACGACGGGCTTGCCCAGAAGGATGGCCGCCGGAACGGCCGCCACCACCTCTATATCAGGTTCCATCAGCAAGGGGAGAACCGGCATTTCGACTGCATCCAACTCATTCATTATCGGGGCAATGCGTTGCAAAAACAGGGCATTGGTCACAATCTCCTCGTTGAGGCGGAAGGCCGTGATGTTAGGGTTGAGCCGTATTTCATCCAAAAAGTCAGGTAAAAGATTCACTTTATCCATATAATCCACAGTTGATAAGTTGCTGCAAAAATAGACTTTTTTAACAACCGAGCAACCCTAAAAATTATTATTTTTGCGCCCTTTTTTCTTGATAATATAAAATATATAATACTTATGAAAAACACACTTACCATTGTCCGTTTATCTTTATGGCTTGTCATAATAATACTACTTAAAGTCAATGTGTTAACCGCATCGCAGATTCATAGTGACGCGCTGCTTGACACTGTCAAGCAATCGCTATGTTCCAAGGTTTTCCCGACAAAATTCCAGCGGAATATCATCTCCCAACCTGGTACTTATTATTTCACCGTCGAACCAAGCGACTCCAGAGACACCAACTCCACAGACAGTTTGATTATAGAGCTCTCTGTCTATCAAAGCTATCGCGACACCATCTATCTGTCAGGTTGCGAAAGCGAATTCCCGCTCACCTACGGGGAGGTCTCCTTCCAGAGGTCCGTCACACAGGAGCTCAGTTTCGACCAGGATTCCAACGGGTGCGACATCTACCATTATTTCATCGTGGAGCAGTATCCCGAATACCGGAACGTCATCGTGCAGAATGTCTGCTCCCCCGACCTGCCCTATATCTTCAACGGGGACACGCTCACTGCAACAGGAGTTTACACATATAACGACACCACGGTGACGGGTTGCGACAGCATCACCGTCCTCGACCTCAGGGTTCACCCTGTCTATAACATCCTGGACACCATCACGGCTGCGGTGTGCTCGCACAACCTTCCCTATCGGGTGGGAGACAGCGCTTTCTACCAGACGGGCGTCTATGACTTCCCCATCCATTCTGTCGGTGGCTGCGACAGCGCTTTCTATCACCTTGACCTGACGGTGACGCAGACCACATACGACACACTCCAATACACGCTTTGTCACAATGAGTTCCCTTATCAGCTTGACAGTGTGCACACATACGCGGAGGCTGGCACCTACTTCATTGAGCACGCCGACACGGTGGCCTGTCCGTTAGTCACGGTGGTCATTCTGGAGGACAAGCCTGTGTACAGCGACACCATAAGGGCAACAATCTGCGCCTCCGAGGCTCCGTATGCTTTCATTGACACGCTCTTCTCTGAATCTGTCGTCTATACCCACCACGACACCACGCTGCTGGGTTGTGATAGCAACCTCACCCTTGTGCTGACCATTTGGGAGAGCTATCAGGACACGCTCTTCGACACGTTGAGACTCTGCCAATATGATATACCCTACACTTTCGGCGACACCGTCTTTACGCAAGCCGGCAGATATGTGTTTGAACATCAGACCCAGCACGGCTGCGACAGCACCTGTCTGGTGATGGATGTCATCGTCTCCCCCATCCCCCGCGACACCGTGCGGATGGCTCTCTGCGAGAATGCCGTGCCCTTCCAATACGGCGACTCGCTCATCCCCACATTCGGTTCGTACGACCTGGTCTTCCCCGACACTGTCCACTTCGGTTGCGACACCTTCCGTCATCTGGTGGTCACCTCGTTGCCGATTTACTTTGACACGTTGGAAGTCTCTGTGTGCCAGAACACTGTCTATATGGTCGGCGACTCTGCCTTGACAGAACCGGGCACCTATGACATCAACCTGCAGACCATAAACGGCTGTGACAGTTTGATTACCGTCACGCTGCACCACTACCCCACCTACTATGAGGACACGCTGGCCTTCTCCGTCTGCGAATATGACCTGCCTTTCGTGTATGCCGACACCTCCTTCACCACGCCCGGATTCCACGAGGTGTGGTTGCAGAGCGTCAACGGCTGCGACAGCATCATCCCCTTGCAGCTGACCATTTGGCCCATCATCTACAACAGAGACACCATCAGACAAGAGATCTGTGCGTCGCAGTTGCCTTACACGGCCTATTTCGGACGCACCTTCACGGCTGCGGGCACCTACACTATCACCACCACATCTGTAATCACGGGATGCGACTCCATTTTCTACTACAAACTGATTGTGCACACCAATCCCACGCCTTCCATCAGCGGACAGACGCATCTTTGCACAGGGAGCAGCTCCCAACTCACCGCCTCTGCCGGTATGAGTGCTTACGTTTGGAACAATGGTGCCAGAAGCCAGGTGATGGAGATTCACGCGCCGAACACCTATCGCGTGACGGTCACCGACCAGCACAACTGCCAGGGCACAGCCACCATCACCGTGACTGAGGCCACATTGCCGAACATTCAGCTTTCCAGCAACCAGACCATCTGCAAGGGTGAGAGCGCCACGCTTTCCGTGAGCGGTGCCCACCACTACGTCTGGGAAAATGCCAGCACACAATCCAGCATCACCGTGCAGCCCGCCACCACCACCACCTACCACGTCACGGCATACAGTGCACTCAACTGCCAGCGTGAGGGCAGCGTGTCGGTGACTGTCAACGAGCTCCCGACGCCGGTCATCACAGGTCCGGATGAAATATGCCAAGGAGCCAGCGCCACCTTTATTGCCAGCGGTGGCAACAGCTACAGTTGGTCCAACAACTCCACCAGCAACCGTATCACGGTCTTCACCGACGGTGTCTATACTGTTACGGTAACTGATGGCAACAACTGCTCCAACAGCACGAGCAAAACATTAACCATTAATGAATTACCCACTGTGACCATTAACGGGCGCACGCCGTTCTGCCAAGGAGGCACCACCACCTTGACTGCCTCCGGCGCCACCACCTATTCCTGGAGCACAGGCGAGACCACGCCTTCCATCACAACGGCGTATGCCAACACCTACTCTGTGACTGGCACCGATGTACACGGTTGTTCTTCCACGGCCAACAAGACGGTCACCATTTGGCAGGTCAGCGCACAGATTGTCGGTTCGCGCAGTTTCTGCCAAGGCGGCCACACCACCCTGAGTGTCACGGGCAACGAAGCCTACACCTACCATTGGAATGACGGCAGCACGGCCAACTCCCTTGACATCTACACGCCCGGCACCTATTCTGTCAGCGTGACCAACTCGTTGGGCTGCACGAACACCATCTCCGCCAACGTGAGCGAAAATGCCGCCCCCACGCCGTCCATCACTGGCACCACCACCATCTGCCAGGGCCGCACGGCCATCTTGCGCGCCAGCGGCGGTAACAGTTACATTTGGAGCGACGGCACCACCAACGCCTATATGTCGGCCACCCAGACCGGCACCTATTTTGTCACGGTCACCAATGCCCAAGGCTGCTCAGCCTCCACTTCGGAGACCGTCATCGTCAACCCGCTACCCGAGGTGACCATCAACTCGTTGACCGACATCTGCAGCGGCCAGCAGGTCTCCTTGTATGCGCAATCCGCCACGGGTATCCAGTACAACTGGCCTATGAGCGGACAGCAAGGCCAGCTCATCACCGTATCTCCCTCCTCCACCAGCTTATACACCGTGATGGTGACGGATGAGAACGGATGTACCAACACAGCCAGCCAGACCATCAACGTGCGCAGCAACCCTCCCCCGTATCTGAGCGGTCCCACCTCCATCTGCCAAGGGCAGACAGCCACCCTCACGATTGCCGGCGGCGACAGCTATCTTTGGAGCAACGGTTCTACCGGCAACACCTTGAACGCCACGACGGCGGGTATGTACACGGTCACCGTTTTCAACACCTACAACTGCTCAGCCTCCGCTTCCACCACACTTGCCGTCAACGCATTGCCTGAGTTGACGCTTACTACTGACACCTCCATCTGCCAAGGCCAGTCGGTGACGCTTACGGCATTGACAAACACGGGCTGTACATACCTCTGGTCCAACGGCAGTCACCAGAACAGCATCAACGTCAGCGCCTCCGGCACCTACTCTGTCACGGCCACCAACAGCAATGGCTGCACGAAAACGCAATCCGTGAATGTGACGGTCCACCAGCGCCCGCAGGTCTCCATTGCCGGCACAACCACCTTCTGCAGCGGTGGTTCCACCACCCTTTCAGTGGTCAGCGACGGCAACAACAACTATGTATGGAGCGACGGCACGCAGAACGCCCCGTTGACGACTTCTACTGCAGGCACCTACACCGTCACGGCCACCAACGCCTACGGTTGCACGCAGACGGCCTCCACGACGGTCTCCACCCTCTCCCTGCCCAACATCACCCTGACCGGTGACGGTACAATATGTCCGGGCGCATCTGCCACGCTCAGCGCGAACGCTCACGCACACTATATTTGGTCCACGGGCGACACCACGCACTCCATCACGGTCACTCCGGCCAGCACGACTTCCTATTCCCTGACGGTCACAGACCAGAACGGATGCCAGAACTCCACACAAGGCACAGTGACCATTGGCGAGACTCCGTCGGTCCACATCACAGGTAATCTTTCCTTCTGCGCCGGCCAGCAGACACAGCTTATTGCCACAGCGGGTTACAGTTACCATTGGTCCACCAACGCTGCCACTGCAGCTATCACTGTCAGCAACTCCGGCACCTACAAAGTGACGGCCACCAACGCCCTGGGCTGCACCGCCACCGACTCTGTGGTGGTCACCACCCACGCATTGCCCACTCTGAATTTCGGCATTCAGCACACCATTTGTTCGGGACAGTCATACACCTACCAGTTGCCGGGCAATCTCAACTACCAATGGTCCACGGGAGCCACCGGCAACCAACTGACCGTCAACGCCTCTGGCATCTATCGCGTAACGGCTACCAACGAGTTTGGCTGCAGCACCACGGCCGCCGACAGTCTGGTGGTTATCCCGTTGCCCACGCCGACCATCTCCGGCAACACGACGATTTGCCGTGGCAACAGCACCACGCTCACGGTTTCGGGCGGAATGGTCTATCAATGGTCTAACGGTTCCTCCAACCGCGAGTTAGTGGTTTCTCCCACCGCCACCACTGCCTACTCCGTAACGGCTTACAACGAATACGGTTGCAGCAGCAGCACCAACGTGCAAGTTGTGGTCAACAGTCTTCCCACCATATCCTTCTCGGGTGACACCGCGTTCTGCGAGGGAGGCAGCGCCACCATCACGGCACAAGGTGCCTCCAACTTCCTCTGGTCCACGGGATATAACACCAGCAGCATCACCGTCAATATGCCGGGCACCTATTACGTCACGGCCAGCAACGCCTACAACTGCAGCCGTACCAACTCCATCACCATCACGAAACTCACCAACCCGATCGTACACATCAGCGGTGACAATCTGGTCTGCGAGAACTCCAGCCACACTTTGACTGCCACAGGTGCCAGCACCTACGAGTGGAGCACGGGCGAGAACACGACTGCCATTTCCATTATGCCTACTGCCACCACCACCTACTCAGTCACCGGCACAGATGCCAACGGCTGCAGAGCCAGCGTCAGTAAAGTGGTCAATGTGGAAGCCCTGCCCAACGTGCACATCAGCGGCGACAACACCATCTGTCTGGGCGAGTCTGTCATTTTCACCGCCACGGGCGGAGCCACCTACCTGTGGAGTAATAGCAGCACCTCCAACCAGATTACCGTGTCGGTGCCTGGCAACTACTCTGTGACTGCCACCTCCCCCAACGGCTGCAGCGCCTCCACCTCCGCCAACCTTCTGGTCAACCCCACCCCGGTTGTCTCCATTTCCGGTTCCCCGACTTTGTGCGAAAACAGCACCGAACAATTGGTCGCCACCGGCGGTTTGACCTATCAATGGAATACCGGCAGCACCAACAACGCCATCACCATCAGCTCAAACGGCATCTACACGGTCACTGCCAGCAACCAGTTCGGCTGTACGGCTTCCACTTCCCTGGAGGTCACTTCGCTGGCCGCCCCGTTCATCTTTATGAACCACGAGGCAAGCACGTGCGACGGCACGCCGCTGCCCATCCAAGTGTTCAGCACGGCCAACCAGTACCAGTGGAACACAGGTGACACGACGCTTAACATCACGGTCACACCTTCCAGCACCACGATGTATCGCCTCACCGTGACCAACGCCAACCACTGTTCGACCACCGACAGCATCCTGGTGACAGTGAACCCCACCTATGCCAACACCTTCACGGAATCCATCTGCCAAGGCACCGCCTACAACCAACACGGCTTTGACCTGCCGGTGCAGAATGTGGCCGGCACCTTCACCCACACCCTCAACCTGCAGAGTGTCAACGGTTGCGACAGCATCATCACACTCAACCTGACTGTCAAGCCAAAGCCGGTGCTTCCCACCACCATTTCCGGTAACAACCATATCACCAATTACGGCACTTACCTCTACGATGTGGACAGCACGTTGTATGCCAACAGTTACGAATGGCGTGTCTCCAACACCAACTGGACGCTGACCACGAGCAACACCAGCAGCGCGTTCCTCACCATCAACGTCAACGGCAGCGGCTTGCTGACTGTGATGGCCATCAACGAGTGCGGCGGCGTGGAGCGTTCCCTCTCCATCCTCTGCAACGTGGGTGTGGAGGAATACACCAACGAGAGCAACATTCTCCTGTATCCTGTGCCCACCCGCGACTTGTTGAACATCGATATGCACCAAGCTGTCACCATCGGCCAAGTGCAACTCTACGACGCCGTGGGTCGTTGCCTGCGCACCATCCCTGTCACTGAAGAGACGATGCAGCTCGACTGCTCCGCACTTGCCCCGGGCCACTATTTCGTGCGCTTCCTTGACGCCAAGGGCGGAATCGTGGACAACCGCAAAATCATCATAAACCGTTAACTATTAATCGTAAATCGCAAATCGTAAATCGCAAAACTAATGGAATACAATTATCGCGAAATCGAAGCCAAGTGGCAGAAAAACTGGAAAGAACAACAAATTTACAAAACAGAAATAGACCATTCCAAACCAAAGTATTACGTTTTGGATATGTTTCCCTACCCTTCCGGCGCAGGACTGCACGTCGGCCATCCCCTCGGCTACATCGCCTCTGACATATTCTCCCGCTACAAACGGCAGAAAGGTTTCAACGTGCTGCACCCGATGGGCTATGACGCCTTCGGTCTGCCCGCCGAGCAATACGCCATCCAGACCGGCCAACACCCGGCCATCACGACGGAAAAGAATGTGAACCGTTATCGCGAGCAACTCGACAAGATCGGTTTCAGCTACGACTGGAGCCGTGAGTTCCGCACCTGCGACCCCGACTATTACAAGTGGACCCAGTGGACCTTCATCCAGCTTTTCAACTCCTACTACTGCAACCAAGCCAAACAAGCACGTCCCATCGACGAGCTGATTGAGGCGTTCAACGCCTCGGGCACCGAAGGCTTGGATGTGGCACAGACCAATCCGATGACCTTCACCGCCGAAGAGTGGAAAGCTATGGGCGAGAAGGAGCAGCAGGAGGTTCTGATGAACTACCGGCTGGCTTATTTGGCCGACACGTGGGTCAACTGGTGCGCCGGACTGGGCACCGTTTTGGCCAACGACGAAGTGGTGAACGGACTCTCCGTGCGCGGCGGTTTTCCCGTGGAGCGCAAGCTGATGCGCCAATGGATCCTGCGCGTCTCCGCCTACGCCGAGCGTCTGCTCTCCGGATTGGAGAAAGTGGACTGGACCGATTCGCTGAAGGATATCCAGCGCAACTGGATCGGACGCAGCGAAGGTGCGGCCGTATGGTTCCCTTTGGCTACAGAAAACCAGCTTGACTGGAAGAAACTATATATGGGCGGCAATGTGGAAGGCGTGCAAAGCGAATCCTCCTTCGAAATTTTCACCACTCGCCCCGACACCATCTTCGGCGTCACCTTTATGGTCTTGTGCCCTGAGCACGAGATGATTCCCGCCATCACCACGCCGGAGCAGAAGGCGGAGGTGGAGGCTTACGTCACCTGGGCTAAAAACCGCTCGGAGCGCGAGCGCCAGGCCGAGGTCAAGAAGGTGAGCGGCGTCTTCACCGGCGCATACGCCATCAACCCCATCACCGAAGAGCGCATCCCCATCTGGGTCAGCGACTATGTGCTGTCGGACTACGGCACCGGCGCCATTATGGCCGTGCCCGCCCACGACAGCCGCGACTTCGCGTTCGCCCGTCATTTCAACCTGCCCATCCGTCAAGTGGTGGCGCCCTTCCCCGACGATTTGAGCGATCCCGACACCTGGACGGAATCTATGGACAGCAAAACCGGATACTGCGTCAACTCAGGCTTCATCTCCGGTATGACCGTCAAAGAGGGCGGCAAGGCGATGATCGAGAAAATCAAGACAATGGGCATCGGCTACGGCACCGTGAACTACCGCCTGCGCGACGCCATCTTCAGTCGCCAGCGCTACTGGGGCGAGCCCTTCCCCATCTATTACAAAGATGGTATGCCCTACCCCATCCCCGTGGAGGAACTGCCGGTGAGACTGCCCGAGATTGATGAGTTCAAGCCCACCGAGACCGGCGAGCCGCCTCTGGCCCGCGCCAAGGAGTGGACCTACAAGGGCTATCCTATGGAGTACAACACGATGCCCGGCTTTGCCGGCTCCTCCGGATATTATCTCCGCTATATGGATCCACACAACGACCAGGAATACTTCTCCAAAGAGTCCAATGAATACTGGCGCAACGTGGACCTCTATGTCGGCGGTGCCGAACACGCCACCGGCCACCTTATCTACTCCCGCTTCTGGAACAAATTCCTCTTTGACATAGGCCTCAGCTGCGAGGAGGAGCCCTTCAAACGGCTCATCAACCAGGGTATGATCCAAGGCCGCACCAACTTCGTCTATCGCATCGTCGGCACCAACAAGTATGTCTCCCTCGGACTGAAAGACCAGTACGACGTGACGCCCATCCGCGTGGATGTGAACATCGTGCGCAACGATGTGCTCGACACCGAAGCGTTCAAGAAATGGATGCCCGACTTCGCCGACGCCGAGTTCATCCTCGAAGACGGCCAGTACATCTGCGGCTGGGAGGTGGAGAAGATGTCCAAATCCAAGTACAACGTCCAGAACCCCGACGACCTGGTGGAGAAATACGGCGCCGACACGCTCCGTATGTACGAAATGTTCCTTGGCCCCATCGAGATGGCCAAGCCGTGGGACACCAACGGCATCGAGGGTGTCTTCCGTTTCATCAAGAAGTTCTGGCGTCTGTTCCACGACAAGGACTACAACTGGTGCGTAAGCGAGGAAGAGCCCACCCGCGAGGAGTACAAGATTCTGCACAAGACCATCAAGAAGATTGAGGAAGATAACGAGAAGTTCTCGTTCAACACCGCCGTCAGTGCCTTTATGATCTGCACCAACGAGTTGGGCGACGCCAAGTGCAACAAGCGCAAGATTCTGGAGCCGCTCTGCATCCTGATGTCGGCCTACGCGCCGCACGTCACCGAAGAGCTCTGGGCGCTGCTCGGCCACGACGACTCCATCGTGAAGGCCACCTTCCCCTCCTTTGACGAGTCCTACCTGCAGGAAACCGACTTCACCTATCCTGTCTCCTTCAACGGCAAGATGCGCGTCAAACTCTCCTTCCCGGTCAATTACACCCAAAAGGAGATTGAACCGATACTGCTGGCCAACGCCGACGTGCAGAAATGGCTCGATGGCAAACAGCCCAAGAAAATCATCGTGGTGCCCAAGCGCATCATCAACATCGTTTTTTAGCACATATTCGGACAACACTGTCGAATGAAACAGAAAGACTTCATCTTCAACATCTGTCTGCTTCTGTTTCTCAACCTGTTAGTGAAGCCCTTCTGGCTGCTTGGCGTGGAAGTCGGAGTGCAGAACCAGGTGGGGGCGGCTGACTACGGCCTGTACTTTGCCGTTTTCAACTTCACCTACGTGTTCTATATGCTGCTGGATATGGGCATCTGCAATTACAACAACCGCACGATCGCCCGCAACAACCTGCTGTTGGACAAATACTTGTCATCCATCATAGTGCTACGGCTGATACTCTGTCTGGTCTATTTTGCGGTGATCTACACGGTGGCGCTCGTCATCGGCTACCGGGGAATGCAGTTGAAACTTCTTTTCTGGATTGGCTTCAACCAGTTCCTGAACGCCACGATGCTCTACCTGCGCTCCAATGTGTCGGCGCTGCTGATGTTCAAGACCGACAGTTGCCTCTCGGTGCTCGACCGGCTGCTGGCCATCCTCTTCTGCGGGATGCTGCTCTGGGGCCATATCACCGACAAGCCCTTCCAAATCGAGTGGTTCGTCTATTGCCAAACCGCCGCCTACCTGTTGTCCATTGCCGTGGCATTGGCCATTGTCCTGAAAAAGTCGAAGCTGCGCAAGTTGACCTGGAACAAGAAACTCTCGCTGCTCATTTTGAAGAAGAGTCTGCCCTTCGCCCTGCTCACCCTGCTGATGGCCTTCTACAATCGCATCGACTCGGTGATGATCGAGCGGCTGTTGCCGGTGGACATCGCCACCACGGAGGCAGGCATCTATGCCTCCGCATTCCGTCTGCTGGACGCGCTGGTGATGATTGCATACCTCTTCTCCGTTATTCTATTGCCGCTGTTTTCCAAGATGATCAAGGATAAAGAGAACATACAGCCCATCGTGCGAACCTCGTTCTCGTTCCTGTACGCCTTCGCCATCGGAGCCACGGTGGTGCTGGTCTGCTACCGGGAACCCATCCTCGCCTGGCTGTACGAAGATCACGTGGAGCAATCGGCGAGCGTTTTCGCCCTGCTGATTCCGTGCATCATCCCCATCGCCTTCACTTACGTGTTCGGCACGCTGCTGACCGCCAACGGCAGTCTGAAGAAACTGAATATCACAGCAATGGCGGGCATAGTGGTCAACATTCTGATCAACATCATCCTGATACCGCGGTATCAGGCGCGCGGCGCGGCCGTGGCCAGTCTCTGCACCCAGTCGGTTGTCTCCCTGCTGCAATTCTTCATCGCCGTCAAGGAGTTGCGCGTGCCGCTGCGCAGTATGCCGTGGCTGCCGTGCCTGTTCTTCACCGCCTTGATAGTCGCCGCCACCCTGCTCTCCCGCCAATATCTGCACCTTGAAGTCCTATACACCCTGCTGATTCTCGTCGCCGCGACGCTGCTCTTCGGTCTGCTCACACGACTCATCGACATCCGCGCCCTGCGCGAGACCATCACCCGAAAATCCTGATTGCTATGCGCCTGGACAAATATCTTGTAGAAAAACAACTCTTCCTCTCCCGCGAGAAGGCACAAACCGCCATCCGTCACCAGACCGTGATGGTGAACGGCACCATCCTCACCAAAGCCTCATTCGACGTGACGGAAACGGACAATGTCGAAGTTATCGACATCTTCAACAAATACGTCAGTATGGGCGGGCTGAAGCTGGAGAAGGCCATTGACCGATTCGGGCTCGACTTCAGCGGCAAGGAGGTTCTGGACATCGGCAGTTCCACGGGCGGGTTCACCGACTGCGCTTTGCAGCACGGTGCCGCGCAAGTCGTGGCTGTGGATGTGGGTACCCAACAGCTGGCCGAGACATTGCGGCAGGATGTCCGCGTCACCTCATTGGAAAACAAAGACTTCCGTGAGCTGACCCCCGACGAGGTTCAAGGCCGCCGATTCGACTTCATCGTCTCCGACGTCTCCTTCATCTCCCTCACCTACATACTCCCCTACTGCGCACCCTTCCTGAAGCCCGACGGACAGATGATGCTGCTCATCAAGCCCCAGTTCGAAGCAGGCCCCTCGTTCCTGAGCCGAGGCGGCATCGTTACCAATGAAAAGGGATATCGCGTGGCCGTCAACAAAGTGGTGGAAGAGGCCCTTGCACAGGGTTATCACCTGCACGACATCGCCGTGTCAACCCTGTTTGAGACACATAAAAACGTGGAGTTCCTTGCTCTCTTCGGACAGCAGAAAAACAACTATCGCTTGGACTTGAACGCCCTATGCGACGAAGCGAAGAAGATTCGAAACAGTTTGAAGGATTAACGTGGAAGGTTCTGCAACGGTCAATTCCCGGCAAAGCTATCTGAAACGTCTTTGAAAAAGTCGTGATTCAGCACCTCCGAGATCTTCCATAAAACATCGGTCGCCAGATGGTTACGTTGGAATATCTTATAGACATTGTCCGTACCATAGTTCAGACGCGACGCCAACCAAACTGCACTTCGACCCTGTTGTTTCAGTTCAGCTTTGATAATCTTCCCTATATGTGGATATTCTGACATATTATAAATGTATAGAGGGTAAATAAATATAATTGCAAATCTACAAAAAAAATATCATATCATATTGTAAAAATTTTACAATATTATAAATATTTCACTTATCAGATACTCCATACCACATCTCAAGAATTCAAAAATACCCAATTATAATATATTATTTTTCAATAATATATAATTATAAATAAAGTAACATTGCACCTTACTTCTCTAATACGTTTTTTTATCGTAACAATGGTGAAATTATACATTTTTATAGGGTGAAATCCGCAAAACCTATATTTTCCTTCTTCAAAAAAAGAGACCAAAAACGCAAAAACAAGGGGCAACGTGACCAAGTTATTACTATTTTTGCAGCCACTTAAAAAAACGCTCTCATGACTAGTTCATACTTAATGTTAGCGGGATATTTTATCTTCCCCATCCTGATTATTCTGCTTTTCAACCGATATAAATGGTCGCAGAAAGTCGGCACCGTGATTCTGGCATACGCGGTAGGTATCATCCTCGCGTTGCTGAACACTGCCATCGGTTTCCTGCCGGAGGAGGGCACGGAAGCCTACACTTTCCTGGATTCTATCCAGAGGAACCTGATGAGCGTGTGCGTGCCCATCGCCATCCCTCTGATGCTCTTCAACTCCGATTTCAAGTTGTGGACCAAGTCGCTGCCGAAGACCTTGGCTGTGCTGCTGGGAGGCATACTTTCGGTCATCATTGCATTGGTGGCCGGTTATTTCATCTTCCGCAACCACGATTTCGGCTCGCCCGACGAGTTCAAGCAGGTGGCGGTGATGATGACGGGCATTTACACGGGCGGCACGCTCAATTTCGCCGCCCTGGGCGAGATGATACACGCTGACCCGAACATCATCAGCATTACGCTGGCCTTCGAGGAGATTGTCACCCTACCCTTCATTGTCTTCATCCTCGCCGGCGGCTACAAGCTGTTCCGCAAGTGGCTGCCTTTCAAGGACGAGACCTCTGCCGAAGAGGACGTGAACCATCAGGAGGTCGTGGACAGTACCTTCGAGAACTACCACGGGATGCTGAAAGCCAAGACTTTCGGCAAGATGATGCTCGGATTGCTGCTTTCGCTCCTTATGCTGGGCGTCGGGGTCGGGCTTTCGCTGCTCCTTGTCGGCAAAATCAACGAACTGATTGTCATCCTCACCATCACCACGCTGGCCATCATCGCCTCTTTCAGCCAGAAAGTCAGGAACCTGCCCAAGTCCTTCGAGCTCGGGATGTTTTTCATCCTGATATTCAGTGTGGTAGTGGCCTCCAAGTTCGATGTCGCAAAGATTGACAGCTCCTCGTTGACCATAATGTGGTACATCCTGTTTGTGATGGTCACCTCCATCGTGCTGCACCTGCTCTTCTGCCGTGCGGCGAAGGTGAGCGGTGACCTGTTCACCGTGGGGCACATCAGCCTGCTTTGCTCTCCCCCGTTCGTGCCGCCTGTGGTGGAAGCCCTCGGTAACCGCAAAGTGCTCATCAGCGGTATCGCCATCGGTCTGGTGGGCTATGCCATCGGCACCTATCTCGGGACCATCTTCGCAACCATCCTGAAACTGCCGCTGTTCTAAAATCCCCAATGCGGCATCATCCTAAAAAGATATTAATGAAAAGAATCATTCTGCATAAAGGCAAAGAGAAATCCCTTCTCCGTTTTCACCCGTGGGTCTTTTCCGGCGCCGTGGCCAAGATGGACCGCGGCATCGTGAACGGTGAGATTGTGGAGGTGTGCGACCACAGCGGCGCCTTCCTCGCCCTGGGCCATTATCACGACAACTCCATCGCTGTCCGCGTCTTCTCCTTCGAGCCCGTCACTCCCGACTACAATTTCTGGAGAGACAAGCTGCTGCGCGCCTTTCGATTCCGGCAGTCCATCGGCCTGACCGACAATCCCGACACCACGATGTACCGGCTGGTGAACGGCGAGGGCGACGGCCTGCCCGGCCTCATCATCGACCTCTACGACGGCAACGCCGTGCTGCAGTTCCACTCGTTCGGGATGTACCAGCTCCGCGATGTATTTGTCCAGTGCCTGCACGAACTCTTCCCGAACCTGCGCTCCATCTACAACAAAAGCGGTCTGACGCTCGGCGAGACAGAGCAGTTCACCCCGGAAGACGAGTTGCTGTTCGGCGAATTGGGGGCCGTCAGGGCCAAAGAGAACGGCATTGCATTCAACATTGACATCCAGGGCGGGCAAAAGACGGGGTTCTTCCTCGACCAGCGCGACAGTCGCGCAATGGTGGGAGAACTGGCCCGCGGACGGAACGTGCTCAATATGTTCTGCTACTCCGGCGGTTTCTCGACCTACGCCCTCCGCGGAGGCGCTGTCCACGTGGATTCCGTGGACATCTCCCGCAAAGCCATCGAGCTGACAGAGGGCAACATCCAGCTGCTCGGCGGCGACGCCCCGCAACGGCACACCGCCTATTGCAAGGACGTGTTCGCCTTCCTGGAGGAGATGCCCTCCCAGCAATACGACTTGATCGTGCTCGACCCGCCCGCCTTCGCCAAGCACCACCGCGTGAAGGAGCAGGGCATCAAGGGCTACCGCAACATCAACCGCAAGGCGATGAGCAAACTCAAGCCGGGCGGACTGCTCTTCACCTTCTCCTGCTCGCAGGCCATCAGCATCGACGACTTCCGCACCATCGCCTTCTCCGCCGCCGCGATGGAGAACAAAACCGTGCGCGTCGTCCATCAGATGCAACACGCCCTCGACCATCCCGTCAGCATTTACCACCCCGAGGGGGACTATCTGAAAGGACTGCTTCTTGCCGTGGAATAAAACCTGGACTATGAATATCGAAATCTGCTGCAACTCCGTACAGTCGGCCGCCAACGCCAAGGCCGCCGGCGCCACCCGCATCGAACTGTGCCAAGACCTGGAAAACGGCGGCACCACCCCGTCCTATGCGGCCATCCAATATTGCGTCGAAACGCTCAAACTCGATGTGTTTGTGCTCATCCGCCCGCGCTCGGGCGATTTTTGCTACAATGAACTGGAGATTGAGACAATGGCTGAAGACGTGAAAGTCTGCAAACAACTGGGCGTCAAAGGCATTGTCGTAGGTTTTCTCACTCCTGACGGAGATATCGACACATCCATGACCCGCAGGTTCGTCGAGTTGGCCGCTCCCCTGCCCGTCACCTTCCATCGCGCCTTCGACCGCTGCAGCGACTGGCAACACACACTGGAGGAGGTCATCAACTGCGGCTGTGCCCGCATCCTCACCTCCGGCTGCCACCCTACCACAATGGAGGGTTTGGACACGCTGCGCCAGATTGTTGCGCAGGCTGGCGACCGCATCACCATCCTCGCCGGCGGCGGCATCACCCCCGACAATGTACGGCAAGTGATTCTCGGAAGCGGTGTCAAAGAGGTGCACGGCTCCTGCAAACACGCCACCCCTGGCGGCTATAACGAAACAGATCCCGCACAAGTGAGGGACCTGATTGCCAATGCCCAATAGGGCATTTCACTTAAGATATTTCTGTAAATCCACTAATTGTTTTGGCCCAAAGCCTCTTTAAAGATGGTGAGCACATAGTCGCGCGTGGACTTTGGCTCGTCACCGGGAAGCGCATAGATGGGCTTCAGGAACCGCACGCTGATCGGGCAGCCGAATCTCAGCACAGGCAGTTTGCCCCAATGGTTCAGGGCTCTTTCCGTGCCCTCCACCACCACCGGCACTATCGGCACGTTGAGTGCCTGGCTGATAATGGCAAAGGTCTCCTTGAACGGACTGAGCTTGCCGTCCTTGGAGCGCGTGCCCTCGGGGAATATGATGACATTCTTGCCACGCATCAACGCGGCGGCTACTTGCTGCAGCGACTGAGTGACATTCTGGTTGATGTCCATCAGAATCACATTGTTCTTCTTGGCCATAAAAGCCATAAAACCCGATTTCCAATGTTTAGCTTTCGCGAAGAAATAGGTCTTGCGCGCCTGTGGCACCGTCAATTGGGAGATGATGCTGGGCGCGTCCATATAGCTGCGGTGATTGGCCACCATAATGCAGGGTTCTTCAGGGATATTCTCCTTGCCGGAGCCGTTCATCTTGTACACGAAGGGCATACTGCTCTTGAAAAACACATTGATGAACCAGTTGACAATGCCAGGTTTGTTGATCCGCACCTGCGAGATTTTGTCCAGCAGGATATCCCGCCACGAGAGATTCTCCTCTTTGGTGGAGTGTGCCTGGTTCTCGATGAAATTGGTCAGTTGCCGCAGGGAACTGTTCTCTTCCAGCTGTTCCGCGGTCAAAGGGACTCCGAAGGTGCTTTCCACGTATGCCATCAGGGCCACACGGGTAAGGGAGTCCATCGAGAGGTCGATTTCAAAATGGGAGTCCGCTGTGGCAGTGGTCTCCGTCTCGCTCTCCACAAACTGCTTCAGCAAATCGAAGGTCTCGCCCAGACTTTCATTCTCCACAGTTTCGGGACGATCCTCCTGTTCCTTCTCCAAAAGCGGTTCCAACAGAAAACGCTGGAGTTTGCCCAATTTGGTCTTCGGCAACTCAGCAGAGATTATGTGGAACTTCCGGATGCGCTTGTAGGCGACGGCGTTCTTGTTATAGTCAAGCACAGCCTCGCGCACGACCGCCTCGGCATCGCTGCTGGCCGTGTCGCGCACCGCGCTCATCTCCGGCACCACAATGGCGGTGAGCACTCCGTCCAAAGAGAGCACCCCCACCTCCTTGATGCAGGGGTAATGCTTGGTGAGGGCGTTTTCAATCTCTTCAGGATTGATATTCTTGCCGTTGGAGGTAACGATGATATCCTTGATGCGGCCCGTCAGTTTGAGCCCGTATTTGTCGAGGATGCCGGTGTCGCCGGTATGCAACCAGCCGTCGCGGATGATGGCGCGAGTCTCCTCCTCGCGGTGATAGTAGCCGACCATCACATTGTCGCCCCGCACGCAGACCTCCCCGTTCTCGTCAATGCGCACCTCAATGCCGGGCAGCGGGTGCCCCGCATAGCCAATCTTGCGCCCGCCGGGACGGGTAAAGCTGATCATCGGGGCTGTTTCCGTCATACCATATCCCTCCAGCACATAGAAGCCTAACGTCTTGTAGATGCGAGCAGTCTCGATGGACAGTGCCGCGCCGCCGGAGACCAGAAACTTGATGTGGCCGCCGAACTTCTTGTGGACAGTGGAGAAGACCAATTTGGAAAGCCACTGGCATCCGATGGCATCCACCATCTTGTAGAGCATACGGGTAATACGGCGTTCGTTGATTTTGGCCATCACGCCTTTGGCCAGCAGATCATACAGGCGCGGAACACCAATGATGATGCTGATTTTGCCGTCGGTGAGGGTCTTGAGCACACTCTCCGCGGTCAGTTTCTCGGCAATGGCGACCGTGGTGCCCACATACATCGGGGCCACCAGGGAGCCCATCAGCGGGAAAGCGTGGTGCAGAGGCAGCAGTATCATCACATTCCGGTTGGGGTCGAAAATATGGACCTTCTCGGAGACGGCCTGCACGTTATAGAGAATGTTACGGTAGGTCAGCATCACCCCCTTGGGCGTGCCCGACGTGCCGGAGGTATAGATGATGAGGACCACATCGTCCATACCGCCCACGGGAATGTCTTTCGGCGAATACTCGCCCGCCTTGGCCAACAGGTTATCTTCCATCACCACCACGCGGGCCGATACGCCAACTTCCTGCAACACACCCTCCACCAATTCGCGACGCTCCGGGACCGTGACCACGATATCGGGGTACGCATCCTTCAGCACATAACCGAGTTCCTCGGGCGTGGACATCTCGTCAATGGGCACGGCGATGGCCTTGCTCGACAAGATCCCGTAGAAGGCGAAAATCCATTCCGGGGAGTTCGGCGCGAAGATGGCCACCTTCGACTCCTTGGTCAAAGGGCCGTACGCCTCCGCATAACACTGGGCATACTGGGAGAGTTCCTTATAACTGTATTCTTTGTCAGCGCACTGGATGGCAGTCCTATCGTGCAACTGCAACATATTCTGCATATAGGCGATGTACGATTTGCGATTTACGATTTGCGATCTGCGATCTGCGATTTACGATTTACGATTTGCGGGGCTCCTCCTCACAGGATCTACCAAGCTCTTGTCCCTACGGGACTGCTCAAAGAAAGTCTTACGTCTCGAGTCCAAAGTCCAAACTACTACACGTAGTAATGCGACGAGATGGAGGTGTCGTCCACCACACTTTGGATCACCTTGGCGAGCAGTTCGGAAACGGAGACGACCTTGATGCGGTCGCAGGTGTGACGGCTGGGAATCGTGTCGGTCACCATCACCTCCTCGAGGGCGGACTTCTCAATATTCTCGATGGCATTGCCCGAGAAGAGGCCGTGGGCACACATCGCACGCACGCTCTTGGCGCCCATCTCCTTGATGCGGGCGGCAGCCTTGCAGAGAGTGCCGGCCGTGTCGATGATGTCATCCACAATAATCACGTTCTTGTCCTTCACATCACCGATGATCTGGAGGGTGGCCACCTCGTTCTGTTTCTCGCGGTGCTTGTAGCCAATCACCAGGTCGCAATTGAGGGCCTTGGCGTAGGTGGAGGCGCGCTTGGTGCCGCCCGTGTCCGGAGAGGCAATGCAGAGGTTGTCGAGATTCATTGCCTTCACGTACGGGATGAAGACATTGGAGGCGAACAGATGGTCCACCGGAACCTCGAAGAATCCCTGAATCTGGTCAGCGTGCAAGTCCATCGTGATGACGCGGGTGACGCCGGCAGCGGTGAGCAGGTTGCACATCAACTTCGCGCCAATGGAGGTGCGGGGCTTGTCCTTGCGATCCTGACGGGCATAGCCGAAATAGGGCAGCACCGCCACAATGTTGCGGGCAGAAGCACGTTTGGCAGCGTCAATGGTAATGAGCAACTCGATGATGTTGTCGGCCGGGGCAAACGTCGGTTGGATGATGAAGACATTCTTTCCGCGGATGGTGTCATTGAAATAGACCTGGATCTCCCCGTCCTTGAATTGCATAATATCGACAGGGAAAAGGGGTTTGTTCAGATACTCGGCAACGCGTCTGGCGAGCTCAGGATTGGCACGTCCGGCGACTAAAACGTATTCGTAATTCATAACTTGTTGATATTTAAATATTTTAGGTTTAAAATTTCTGTCTGCAAAATTATAAACTGTTTGTATAAGTAGCAAAAAAACTTGTTAATATTTATCAACAATGCAAGCAGGCGGCAAAACACCCCGAATGACGGCTATTTTCCGCCGCTCATCAGGTATGCCTTGATGAAATCGTCAATCTCGCCATCGAGCACGGCGTTCACATTGCCGGTCTCGCATCCGGTGCGGAGGTCCTTGACCATCTTGTAGGGCTGCAGCACGTAACTGCGGATCTGGCTCCCCCACTCTATCTTCTTCTTGGTGCCCTCGATTTCGGCCAGCTTCTCGCGTTTCTTCTCCAACTCAATCTGATAGAGGCGCGACTTGAGCATTCGCATCGCCATCTCGCGATTCTGGATCTGCGAGCGGGTCACCTGACACTCCACGATGATGCCGGAGGGATGGTGATGCAGGCGCACGGCTGTCTCCACCTTGTTGACGTTCTGGCCGCCGTGGCCGCTCGACCGATAGGTGTCCCAGCTGATGTCGGCGGGATTGATGTCGATGACAATGTCGTCATTGACAATTGGATAGGCAAACACGGAGGCAAAAGTGGTGTGGCGCCGATTGGCCGCATCGAACGGCGAAAGGCGCACCAGCCGGTGCACGCCGATCTCGCTTTTGAGATAGCCGTAGGCGTAAGGGCCATCCAGTTCGATGGAGGCCGACTTGATGCCCACCACATCGCCATCCTGACGGTCAATAAGCTTGACACTGTAGTTGTTGCGCTCGGCCCAGCGAGTGTACATACGGAGCAGCATCTCGGCCCAGTCGCAGCTTTCCGTGCCGCCTGCGCCGGAGTTGATGTTGATGATAACGTTGAGGGAATCCTCCTCGTCGCGCATCATATTGCGGAATTCCAGGGTCTCCACAGCCTTGAGCACCTTGCCGTAGGCCTCGTCGAGTTCAGCCTCGGTGGCGTCGCCCGCCGCGTAAAACTCATTGAGCACCGTCAGCTCATCGTACAGCTCGACGGCGTCCTCGTAATCTTTCACCCACGTCTTGAGGGCGCTGATCTCGCGCATCAGCTTCTCGGCGGCCTTGGCATCGTCCCAGAATCCGTCCTGTTGGGTAATGTGCTCCTTTTCTTCTATCTCTGACTTCTTGGCATCGACGTCAAAGATACCTCCTTAGCTCACCGAGCCTGGTTAAGAGGTTTTTGATTTGTTCGGATGTGGTCATATCAGGGAGTTTTGATGGTAGTGTTAATCTTGTTTGACCGCCGCCAGCACCTCGTCCATCTGGAAGCCGCGGTTGAGCAGGAAGCGGATGAGTTTATTCTTGTTATCGGCATCGCCGGCATTGATGCGCCTCCATTTGGCGATAGTCTCCTCCAGCATCTGGCGGTACTCCTCCTCGTCGATGTCGGCAAAACGATCATCAATAAGCTTAGGGTCGATATTCTTGACGCGGAGCGCCTGGCGGATCTTGAGTTTGCCCCACTGCTCGCGGATTTTGCTGCGCACGAAGGTGTCCACATAGCGTTCCTCGTTAAGGAAATCGAATTCGCGCAGGTGCTCGATGATGGCGTCGCGCTGCGCCACAGAACAGGGCGTGGCAGTCAGTTTCTTGCGCACATCCTGTTCACAACGCTCCTGATAGACGCAGAAACGCTCCAATTGGCTGAGAAGTTCGGCAGGCAGATCCATAGGGCTTCTTATCTTTTACGGTTGCGGGAACTTTTCCTTCTGGAATTCTCTTCGTCATCTGAAAGATCGCCAGAGGGCTCGCTCCAGAGGATGATTTCTTCCATATCCTTGTTGAAGAAATGGTGCTCCATCAGGTGGTAGCTCTGCTTGGAGATGAGCTTGATACACTTGCGGTATTTCCATCTCCACTTCATCAGGATAGAAGGGAATCCCTGCTTGAGGTAGGCATACACGAAGGGGTGCACCATAATGGTGACGCCCTTCTCGCCCTGTTTCTCGAAAAGGAACTCCAGCGTGTTGTTGAGCTCGTCTTCAATGAGGATGGGCGGTTTCACCTTCCCGGTGCCACGGCAGGTGGGACACTGTTCGGTGGTCTCGATGACCGTGGCCTGGCGCACGCGCTGGCGGGTAATCTGCATCACACAGAACTTGTTGAGGGGCAAGATGGTATGCTTGGTCTTGTCGTTTTTCATAAACTCCTCCATCGCACGATAGAGGGCAAGGCGGTTCTTGGCGTCGTGCAAATCCACGAAGTCGATGCAGATGATGCCGCCCATATCGCGGAGGCGCAGTTGGCGGGCGATTTCAGCGGCAGCGATGAGGTTGGTGTTCAGGGCGTTCTCCTCGGGAGTCTGGCTCGACTTGACGCGGTTGCCGCTGTTGACGTCGATGACGTGCATCGCCTCGGTGTGTTCGATGATCAGATAGACGCCGCTGCGCACGGTGACCACCTTGCCGAAGGAGCTTTTGATCTGTTTGGAGACGCCGAAGCGCTCGAAGATGGGCTGCTTGTCGTTATATAGTTTGACGATATTCTCCTGTTCGGGCGAATAGAGGTGCACGAAACTCTTGACCTCCTTGAAGGCCTCGGGGGTATCGACGTGTATGGCTTGGAAAGAGTCGTTGAGCATCTCGCGAAGCAGGGAGGATATGCAATCCTCCTCCTGGCTGATGCGCACGGGGGGCTTGGAGGCGAAGAGGTTTTCCACTGCCGTGTCCCACTTGTAGCGCAAGTGGTCGAGGTCGGCGGAAAGCTCGTCGGCGTTGTGGCCCTCCGCGTTGGTGCGGATGATGACGCCGAAATTGCGGGGCTTAATGCCTTGCACCAGCGTCTTGAGGCGCTTGCGCTCCTCGCCGCTCCTGATTTTTTGGGAAATGGTGACTTTGTCGCTGAACGGCACCAGAACGAGGTAGCGTCCGGCGAAGGATATCTCTGTGGTGACGCGAGGCCCCTTGGTGGAGATCGGCTCCTTGGCCACCTGCACCATCAGCTGCTGACCGGAGGTGATCACGTCGCTGATCTTGCCGTTTTTGGGGACTTCGTCGAGGTACTGCACGCGGCTGATGCTGCGCTTGCCGGTAGTGATGGCCTGGCTGACGAACGCGTTGACAGTGCGGGCGTTGATACCCAGGTCCAGATAGTGGAGGAACGCCTCCTTGTCGTGGCCCACGTCCACAAACGCGGCGTTGAGCCCCGGCATAATTTTCTTCACCTTGCCCAAATAAATGTCGCCGACAGAGAATTGCATCGAGGATTTCTCCCTGTGGATCTCCATCAGCTTCTTGTCTTCCATCAGCGCGACCTGCACCTCATTCTGGTGGGTGGTCACCACTAATTCTTTGGTTATTTGGGTTTCACTCATATTTTGGGTTTCTATAAAAACAATGAAAACTAAACGTAACCTCTCGTCGCGTTTAGTTTTCATCCATACAACTCATAAGAGACTATTTGTTCTTATGTCTGTTCTTTCTCAGACGTTTTTTTCTCTTATGAGTGGACATTTTATGTCTCTTTCTTTTTTTACCACTGGGCATAGTTCAAAAGATTTTGTTGTTTATTAAAAATTATTTGGATTTCTTCACAGCGTTCACAAAGGTCTTGCAGGGCTTGAATGCCGGGATATTGTGAGCGGGGATAGTGATGGTTTCGTTCTTGGAGATATTACGGGCCGTCTTGGCAGCACGTTCTTTGATGATGAAACTTCCAAAGCCTCTCAGATACACATTCTCACCTCCCACCATAGAGTTCTTCACAGAAGACATAAAAACTTCAACGATGGTTTGCACACTGTTTTTGTCAAAACCGGTCTTGTTGGAAATCTCATTCACGATATCAGCTTTAGTCATAATTTAAATGTTTTTAAGTTAAAAAATGTATTTCTTTTTTTGAGGGTGCAAAAATACAATTATTTTGCTTACACTCCAACAATTAAAGATTTTTTTTATTGTATTTCATCCCAAACCTTCGTGGCAAGGCGGCTTGCCCCTATTCTGAAGTAAGTGTTTGAGAGCCATTCTTTACCAAGCACCTGGGTCAAAAGGTGCAGGTACAGGAGGGCAGTTTCGGCGTCAGAGATGCCTCCGGCCGCTTTTATGCCCACTTTCCGGCCCGTTTTTTCGTGGTGTCTCCGTATGGCATCCATCATCACCACGAAGGCCTCCGGGGTGGCGTTCACGGCAATCTTGCCCGTGGAGGTCTTGATGAAGTCAGCCCCCGCGTGGATGGCCAGCTGCGAGGCCTTGTAGATGTTCTTCGGCGTCTTCAGCTCGCCGGTCTCCAGGATGACCTTCAGCGTGGCGTTCTTGCAGAGCTCGCGGATGGCGCGGATCTCGTCATAGACCTCCTGGAAGTTGCCTTCGAGGAACTTGCCGCGGGAGATGACCATATCGATCTCGTCGGCGCCCTGCTCAAGGGCGTAGCGGATCTCGGCCAGCTTGATTTCCAGCGGCGACTGCCCAGCGGGGAAAGCCCCGGCCACCGACGCCACGCGGACGCCCGTGCCCGCCAACTGGGCCTTGGCCTGCGCCACAAACGGCGGATAGACACACACCGCCGCCGTGGAAGGGATGTTGCGTTTCTCGTTGCGGAAGCCCACCGCCTTCTGGCAAAGAGCCTCCACCGCTGCCTTGTTGTCCGAGCCTTCCAACGTGGTCAGATCTATGCTGCCCAACACAAAACGGTAAGCCGCCTGCTCGTCCTTGGCCGGTATTGAGGTCTGCGTCAAAGTCTGCAAACGCTGCTTCAATTGTACATCAGTGTAAGGATATTCTTCTATTTCAATCATTTTTATTTTGTTTTTTAAAATTGTCAATAGCCACTTTCAAGGAAAAAATGTGAGAATACTGGGCGATGGACAGGTCACCAATATCCGTGAACGCGTAATCAATGGTAACCACATTCTTGATGCAGACGCCCAGACCGAGGTTGATTTGCAGGGTGGTGCGGCGCTTGCCGTCGAAATCCGGCTCCTGCTGGAAATTGCCGATACCCGCGCGCAGGGCCACGATCTTCTTGTAAGCGAACTCCATCCCGAAATGCGGGTCCATACTCATCACCTTGGTGCGTATCAGGTTGTTGCGCTTGCCGTCGAAGGTGCAGTCAAGGCCCAACGCGAAGGTGGCGTTGAACCCCTTGCCGAAATCCACCTGCTTGGCACCGCTGAGAATCAAAGCCGGCACAGTGAGTTCCAAGCCATTGCTGGGCAGCTCGTTGCCCGTTCTCTCAAATGCCTCTGCCATCTCGTCGGTGAGGCGGTATGACCAGGCATTGAACGTGGAGGTGCCGTCGCGAAGGAACGCACCCGCCTGCCAACCCTTGCGGTGATATTGCAAACCGAAGTCCAGTCCAAAACCCCAAGCGTGCGCGAACTTGCCGATGTTGCGGTAGATGATCTTGGCATTGGCACCCAAAGCCAGCCCCTCCACCTTTTGAAATGCGTAGGCATAGCTCATCAAGAGAGCGTTGTCGGAGGCAGAGAAATAGGAGATTCTGTCATAGTCAAGGTTCCCTTGGGCATCAATCAGCTCGGTGGTGTTCATAATATTATCGACACCGAAACGGATATAGGAGAGCGCCACGGAGGAGCGGTCATCAATCTTGTAGCCGATGCCGGCATAGTCGTACTTGGCAATGCCCGCAAAATACTCGGCGTGCATCAGGGAAAGCTGGTAACGCTTGTCCATACGGGCCAAACCGGCGGGGTTCCAGTAGGCGGAGGTCACATCGTCGGAGATGGCGCACATCGTGTTGGCCATCGAGAGCCCGCGTGCACCGATGCCCAACGACAGGAACTCGTTGCTGTATTTGGTCTGCGCCCATCCAGTGAAGGAGAGACAGAGCAGCAGAGAAAACGGGATAATTTTCTTCATCAATTGCATTTATATGGGTTGAACAGGGGTTTTAACGGCAAAAATACAATATTGTTATCTTTCTTTGTTATTTTTTTGGGCTACGTGGCTCTTATGGTCGCCGGCGTAGAGGTCATAGCCCAGGAAGCGGCACTCCAGTGGGCCGTTGAAGAGGGTGTGCTTGGAACTGGGCCTCAGCCCTACCCTCTTGAGGGCTTGGAGGTCTGAGCTGATGAGGAAGGCACGGCAGCCGGCATAGTTGTGCTTGAAGGTGTCGCCAATTTCGGCATAGAAGCCGGCAAGGTCGTCCACCTCAAGTCGTTCGCCGTAGGGCGGGTTCATCATCACCAGGGCGGGCGTGCGCACCGGACTCGACTGACGCATATCGCGCCGCTCGATGTGGATGAAGTCGCGCAGACCGGCCTTGGCCACGTTGTCGCGCGCCATCTCCACGAATTTCGGGTTGATGTCACTGCCATAGAACTCCACATCCACATTGTCCAGAATCTCCGCTTTGGCACGGATTTCTTTCCAGTGCTTGGGGTCGAAGCCCTTCCAGCGGCAGAAGCCATAGTCGCGGCGATAGAAGCCGGCGGGGATATGGAGGGCCATCATCGCGGCCTCGATGGGGAGCGTGCCGCCGCCGCACATCGGGTCGATGAAGTCGCACGAGCCGTCGTAACCGGCCAGCATCAGCATCGCGGCGGCCACCACCTCGTTGATGGGCGCGGGATGGCTGCGCACCTTGTAGCCTCTTTTGTGCAGCGACTCGCCGGAACTGTCGAGAAACAGCTGCGCCTCGTTCTGATGGATATGCAGATGGAATTGCACGTCGGGCGACTCACGGTCCACCGAGGGACGCTCGCCGTAGAGGTCACGGAACCGGTCGCAGATGGCATCCTTGGCAAGCACGGACGCGAACAGCGGCGTCTTGAAGATGGTGTCCGCTATGGTGGCGTGCACCGCCAGCGTGCCGTCACGGTTCAAGAAACGCTCGGCGGGATAGTCGAACAGCTGCTCGTAGTACTGGCGGTTGCTGTTGAACGTGAAGGACATCTGCCGCCAGAGCACCCGGAGGGCCGTGCGACAGTGGTAATTGGCCTCGTACATCAGGTCGAGCGGTCCCTCAAAGGCGACCGAACGGCTGAGTACACGGCAGTTTCTGGCGCCAAGCGCCTCCAGTTCCTTTGCCAGCAAGGGCTCCAGCCCCGCAAATGTCTTGGCCACGAAATATTCCATTTTCTCCATTTTTTCTATAGTGCAAACACGTCTAACTTGTATTCATATAATATTTATGTTCCCGTCCGCCACCCATTCTCATCGCGGGTGCAAAAATAACAAAAATAATCTGCAGAAAATCAGATGGCAAAGGATACGATTTTTTTTTCAGAAAAGCATTGATATTGAGATTTTTTTTGTATTTTTGCCAAAATTTAAAAAATTAAAGAATTTAGGTTAATTTTTCAAGACAGAATAAAATTATAATATTAAAATATAACCAGTTATGGAAAACAACAAAGGTAAAATTATGTTAGTTGACGAGAGCGAAAACCTGCGCTACGTCATTAAGGATTATTTTGAAATGGAGGGCTACGAAGTGGTTGATTTCAAAGACGGGGAAATGGCGGCGAAGGCCTACAACACGGACCTTTACGACCTGTGCATCATCGACATCATTCTCCCCGGCAAGGATGGCTTCACGCTTTTGCAGGACATCCGCAAGATTGACGACTTCACCCCCATCATCGTGCTGACATCCCACGCCTCGAAAGAGGAGCGCATCAAGGGATTCAAGCTGGGTTGCGACGACTACGTGGCCAAGCCCTTCAGCATTGAAGAACTCGAGCTCCGCGTGCAGGCCATCCTCAAACGCTGCAAACGCGGTGCCACCCTCCAGAAAGCCCTCTACGAAGAGAAGATCTACAAGCTGGGCAACTTCACCTTCAACTTCAGCGGGATGCAACTCATCCACCCCAAGGTAACCCGCACGCTCACCCGCAAAGAGGCCGAACTGCTCAAACTGCTCCTGGATCACAAGAACAAACTCATCCCGAGAGAGATCATCCTCAAGGAGGTCTGGGGCGAGGAAGACCACGCCGTGGGCCGCAGTATGGATGTGTTCCTGACCAAACTGCGCTCCTATCTCCAGGTGGACGACCTGGAGCACATCGCCCCGAAAGAGAAGGGGAAACGCAAAGTCACCTATATCGGCGACTACAAGCCCTTAGTGGAAATCTGCAACGTTCACGGCACCGGCTTTATGCTGAAAGTGGCCGAATAATCCATCCTTCCAGGCTATTTTATTATGATTATTGACAAATTATTCGAGAAAGTCGCCCAAAACGGCCACGTTTGTGTGGGTCTTGACACCGACTACAGTTATCTGCCCGCCGAGTTCGCCCAGCAGTACCCCGACATCGAGGAGGGACTGTTCCAGTTCAACAAAGCCATCATCGACGCCACGCTCGATGTGGCGGCCTGCTACAAGGTGCAAATCGCTTATTACGAATCCTACGGTCTGCCCGGCCTGCGTGCCTACCAGCGCACCCTCGCTCTCCTGCGCGAGCTGAAGGCCGTCACCATCGCCGACATCAAGCGCGGCGACATCGCCAAGACCGCCGAGATGTACGCCAAAGCGCACTTCACCGGTGACTTCGAGGCCGACTTCATCACGCTCAGTCCTTATATGGGCCTCGACAGCCTCACCCCTTACCTGCCTTACGTGCAGGACCACGAGAAGGGCATCTTCGTGCTCATCCGCACCTCTAACGAGGGAGCCAAGGACATTGAGTATCTCCCCACGGGCAACCAGCGTGTGTATCACGTGGTGGGCCAGAAAATCAACGAGATCGGCAAGGAGTACCTCGGCACGTGCGGCTTCTCCAGCGTCGGCGGCGTGATGGGCTGCACCCATCCCGACGAGGCTTCCGAGATCCGCAGGATGCTCTCCACCACCTTCTTCCTCATCCCCGGCTACGGCGCCCAAGGCGGCAAGGCCGAGGACATTGCCAAGTACCTCCACCAGGGCAACGGCGGCGTGGTCAACTCCTCCCGCGGCATACTGCTCGCCTACCGCAAGCAGCCTAACGGCGAGGCCCACTTTGCCGAATGCGCCCGAAACGAGGCCATCCGTATGAGAGACGACATTCTCAATGCTTTATAATATCAATGAAAAGGGAGGACGTCGTTCTCCCTTTTCCATATCTTATACATTTGAACTATGACCTATTTCGATTCAAAAGTCATCTCCAACACCCCGCTGACGGATGAAATATACGTGCTCGTGGCCGAACGCCACGGTGCCGATGCCAATGCGGGACAGTTTTTTATGCTCAAGGCCTGGGACAATGAACTGACCTTGATGCGGCCCATCAGCATCTTCAAAGCAGAAGAAGAGACGCTGCATTTTATGTACCGTGTGGTCGGGCGCGGCACCCGCAAGCTGGCGGAGCTGAAAGCCGGCGACACCATTTCCCTGCTGGGGTCCCTCGGCTCCGGCTACCCTATCGCGCAGATGAAAGGGCGCGTGGCCCTGGTTGGCGGCGGACTCGGCATTCCCCCACTCTGCCAGACCGCCAAGGAACTCACCGCGCACGGCGTGCAGACTGATGTCTATCTGGGATACCGCGACGTGCTGTTTGCCGTGGAGGAGTTCGAGCCCCATAGCGCCAACATCTTCGTCTCCACCGAAAAGGGCGACGAGGGCTATCGCGGTTTCATCACCGACCTGCTCAAGCCGGAGCAGTACGACGCCGTCTTCACCTGCGGTCCGGAGGTGATGATGCGCAAGGTGGCCGCGATGTGTGCCGCACAGCACATGCCCTGCTGGTGCTCGATGGAGCACCGGATGGCCTGCGGCATCGGGGCCTGCCTCGGCTGCAGCATCCGCACCGCCGACGGGATGAAACGGGTGTGCAAAGACGGCCCTGTATTCCCCGCCAACATCCTTTTCCAAGAAAACCAATAACCAAAATCACAACTGCCAAAACACCGAATACAATGAATCTATCCACCACCATCAACGGCGTACTTTTCAAGAACCCCGTCGTCGCTGCCTCCGGCACTTTTGGCTTCGGGGAAGAGTACAACGAACTATATGACGTCAGCTGCCTGGGCGGCATCAGTTCCAAGGGGCTGACCTGGATTCCCAAAGATGGAAACGAAGGCATCCGTGTCTATGAGACCGCCTCTGGGATGATGAACAGCGTGGGGCTGCAAAACCCCGGCGTGCGCGCGTTCGTGGAGGAGGGCGCCGCCAAGATGCGCCGTTTCAACACCGTGCTTATCGCCAATATGGGCGGCAGCTGTATCGACGACTACGTGGCCGGTGCGGAGTTGCTCTCGGGCGCGGACATCGATATGCTGGAGTTGAACATCTCCTGCCCCAACGTCAAGAGCGGCGGTATGGCCTTCGGCCTGAAGGCCGATGTGGCCCGCGAAGTGGTGGCCGCCGTACGGGCGGTCTGCACCAAGCCCTTGATAGTCAAGCTCTCCCCTAACGCCGAGAACATCGTCGAGATGGCTCTCGCCTGCGAGGCCGCCGGTGCTGACTCCCTGTCGCTGGTCAACACCTTCCAGGCCCTTGCCATCGACATCCACCAGCGTCGTCCCGTGTTCCGCAACACCTACGCCGGACTTTCGGGCGCGGCCATCAAGCCCATCGCCCTGCGGATGGTGCATTCCGTCTGCAAGCAGGTGAAGGTGCCCGTTTTCGGCATCGGCGGCATCACTACCGCCGAGGATGTCCTTGAGTTCATTATGGCCGGCGCCACCGCCGTGCAGGTGGGCACCGCCAACTTCAGCGACCCGCTCGCCGGGCAGCGCATCGTGCGCGACCTAGAGGTCCTTTGCGACAAGGAAGGCTTCTCCTCCTGGGACGAGATTCGCGGTTGTATATAATATAATATTGTAAAAAAAACTGATATGAAAACGATATCCTTAGAATCCAAAATCATCGTTTACGAAAGTCGTGACGAAATCCCTTCCGACATCCTCCGGCTGATTGGAGAGGCCGAGGAGGCCGCCAAGCGCGCCTACGCCGCCTACTCCCAATTCCAGGTGGGGGCCGCCATCCTGATGAACAACGGCAAGGTCGTCACAGGCAGCAACCAGGAGAACGCCGTCTATCCCTGCGGGCTTTGCGCCGAGCGCACGGCCGCATTTGCCGCTTCGGCGCTCTATCCCGAGGTGCCATTCTCCCGCATCGCTGTCACGGCCATCAACCCCGTCATCCCGCTCAAGATACCCGTGTCGCCCTGCGGGAGCTGCCGCCAGGTGCTCTACGAGTACGAGCAGAAGTTTGGCCAGCCCATAGAAGTGATCCTCTCCGGACAAGAGGGGCCCGTCTATCATCTGCGCTGTGTAGCCGACCTGCTGCCCTACACTTTCCACGCCGGATTCCTGCCCTGATGAGAGGCATTTTTTCATTTTGTTCATAACTTTAAAGGATTGCTATCGGATAGCAATCTTTTTTTTTGAATATTTGCAGCGCATTAAACGCTCAAACCCTTCACCTTTTAATTTATGGATAACAAGCCCGTTACAGAGAATCGGCAGACAAAGAATCTGTCTTATAACCGCATCGAGAACGTTTTGGGAACTGCCGGCAAGGTCACCCCGCAGGCGGTCGAGTTCGAAGAGGCCGTCCTGGGTGCAATGATGATCGACGACGACAATGTCAGCGCCATCCTCGACTTCCTGCAGCCGCAGATGTTCTATGTGGCCGCCCACCAGCACATCTTCAACGCCATCAAGAAACTCTTCGCGATGTCGCAGCCCGTTGACTTGCTCACGGTGACCAACCAACTGCGCAAGGACAAGTTGCTGGACGTGGTGGGCGGAGCCTCCTACCTGTCGGGGCTCACCAGCCGCATCACCTCCGCCGCCAACATCGAATACCACGCCCGCATCGTGATGGAGAAGTTCGTCGTTCGCGAACTCATCCATAACTGCAATGACATCATCACCGACGCCTACGACGAGTCAAACGACGTGTTGGACTTGTTGGACAAAGCGGAGAGCAAAGTCTTCAACATCATCGAGAGCAACTTCAAACGCGACAGCAAGGAACTGTACCACGTGGTCAATTCCACCCTCAACGACCTCTCCGAAATGCGCCAAAATGCGGACAAGCTGCAAGGCGTTCCCTCGGGCATCCGCGCCATCGACGAGAAGACGGGCGGTTTCCAGAAATCCGACCTCATCATTATGGCTGGTCGTCCTGGTATGGGCAAGACCTCCTTCGTGCTCTCCATCGCCCGCAACGCGGCCCTCGACTACGACAAGCCTGTGGCCTTCTTCTCTCTGGAGATGTCCGCTTCCCAGCTGGTGCAACGGCTCTTCTCAATGGAGTCCGGCATTCCCACGGAACATATCGTCAAAGGTCAGCTCAACGACCAGGAATGGACAAAACTGATGGACAGCATAGGCCCTCTGCAAAGTGCCAACCTGATCATTGACGACACCCCGGCGCTTTCGGTTTTCGACCTCCGTGCCAAGTGCCGCCGTCTCCAGAAAAAGCACAACATCCAGATGGTCATCATCGACTACCTGCAGCTGATGCAGGCCGGCAGCGACAACAATGGCAAGGGAGGCAACCGTGAGCAGGAGATCAGCTACATCTCCCGGTCCCTGAAAGCCCTGGCCAAGGAACTGAACATCCCCGTCATCGCATTGGCCCAGTTGAGCCGTGCCGTGGAAGCCCGTGGCGGCTCCAGACGTCCGATGCTCTCCGACCTCCGTGAATCCGGGTCCATCGAGCAGGACGCCGACCTCGTGCTCTTCATCTACCGCCCGGAATACTACAAAATGGACACCTTCGACGATAACGAACAGACCCCCTCCAAAGGTCTGGCCGAGATTATGTTCGAGAAAAACCGTCACGGCAGCACCGGCAATGTGCGCGTGCGTTTCGAAAGCCAATACACCAAATTCTCCGACGTTACTACAGGATACTACTCGGGAACGGAAAATACCTTCACCGACGAGGGCAACGCCTCATCCAACCAGAATCCCATCCAGCCGAACCAGAGTTTCAGTATGTATGAATCCAGTATGAACGATGAGCCCGCGCCCTCGGACCCGAACAATTTAGACGACTTGCCTTATTAAGCCGCTATGAAAAAACTATCAATGGAGGAGCTGAACCGCCTCACGCCCGAGCAGTTCAAGTCTCAGAAAAAGAACCCCATCGTGGTGGTACTGGACAATATCCGCAGTATGAACAATGTGGGCTCCATCTTCCGGACCTGCGACGCTTTTAACATCGAGAAACTGCACCTCTGCGGCATCACAGCCTGCCCACCCCACAAGGAAATCACCAAGACCGCCCTCGGCGCCACCGAAAGCGTCGATTGGGAATACACCGAAGATGTGGAACAACTGGTGCGCCGCCTCAAGGACGAGGGCTATGCCATCCTCATCGTGGAGCAGGTGGACAAGTCCCAAAAGCTGGACCAGTTTTCTTTCAAGCCATACGGGAAGGTGGCCCTGATTGTGGGCAATGAAGTCTTCGGCGTGGACGACCGCCTTCTGCCGCTCTGCGACGCGGCCATCGAAATCCCCCAGTTCGGCACCAAACACTCCCTCAACGTCACCATCGCCGCCGGCATCGTCATCTGGGAAGCGGCTAAAGAGTTGAGAATTGAGAATTGAGAATTGAAAATTGAGAATTGAGAATTTCCTTGAGCAGTCCCGAAGGGACAAAATCCTAGTAACCCCGCACAAGCGAAGCGCAGTGTGGCGCCGTAACGAGGAGCCCCCGCAAATCGCAAATCGCAAATCGCAAATCGCAAATCGCTAAAACGCGTACCCGATAGCAAATTTCAGTCCCTGCGAGAAGCGGACTTGACGCGGACCTGAAAACCACTCCTTGTTAATCCAGCGACCGCCAAACGAGGTGCGCGTCGGGTCGTAAAGCGGCAGCGCGTAATCCACCCGGATAACCAGAAAATCGAAATCCAGTCGCAACCCTATCCCGGCGTCCAGAGCCAGTTCCTTGTAGAAGCGGTTGAACTTGAATTCAGCGCCCGGCATATCCCCGTGGTTGCGGGCCAGCCAAATGTTGCCCCAGTCGGCGAAGATGCCATACTTGAACGACCGGTAAAGCGTGCCCCGATACTCCATATTGAGCTCTATCTTGATATCTCCGGTGAAAAGACTGTCCTTGCCGTGCTCGTAGCTGCCCGGTCCCAAGCCACGGTAGCTCCAGGCACGCATACTGTTGCTCGTCCCCAGATAAAAACCACGCTCGTACGGCACATACGACTCCTTGTCCAGCGGGATGATGGCCCCCGCGTTCATACGCATCGCGATGGTGTTGTTGTTGTTGATCTTATAGGTGTAATTCCACGTATATTCCAACTTCTCAAACGTGGTGTAATTGTAGCCCTCATCGTCCAGCGAGTTCCGACTCAGCACCCAACGCTCCCCCGGACTGAAAAGGGCATTCAACCCCTTCAGGAAAAGTCCCGACGACTCGAAACTCAGCGACATACGCATATTATGGTTGCGCTGCTCGAAAGAGAAGGGCACCAGAAAATCAAAATTGTACTTCAGGGATAGCATAAAGAATTTGCCAAACTTGTTCTGGTATGTTTCCGAATAGTCGCCAAAGTTAAGAATATTGGTATAAAGACGGTTGTTGTTGTTGATAGTGCTGATGTCAATGGGGCTCAGACTATGGTTGATATAATAATTGGTGCTCCAATTATAGGTGATGCCGGTATTGTAAATCAGGCGGCGGTAGAGTCCCGAATAGTTCACACCGAAACGGAGCGCCGTATTCTGCCGAATGTACCGATGCTTGCGATAGTTGCCAAAAAAGAGAAGTTTGGGGAACGACAGCGAGACGTTCACACCAAATTCCGGATAAGTAAAGGTTCTTTCCCTGCTGAAAAGATTGGAGAGGGAGTAGTAGAAATAGCCACCTGACAGGTTGACGCTTAGATGCTCGGCACCCTTGAACAGGTTTCTGTTCGTGTAACTGAAGGAGACGTATGACTTGTCGTTGCGCAAGTCAATCTGGCCACCGACGCTATGCACTTTCTTGCGGGTCAACTTATAGAGGGCGTCGAGATAACCTATCCGATGCAGAGTGTCGAGCAGACTATCGGCCTCCACATACGAGATATTGATATAGGAAAAATTATCCAACTGGTTGAGTGACTGGCTGCTTTGGCGCTTGGCTGCCTGCGTGTACGGGTCGCCCGTATGGGTGTAGATGGCGTCGGCAATGGTTCTGTACTGGAAATCGCGGATGGGCTCCGGAAGGTCGTCGTAATGCGGTGTGACAAAGCGGTAGGTGGTGGAGTCGTACTTATTCTTGAAATCGCGATAGCGCATTGTGTCCATTTTCTGGTCGAAAGGGGCATTGGCGTCGAAATTGGTCTGCACATACATATTATTGAAATAATACTTGTACAGATAGCGGGAGGCGTTTTCCCCCTTGGGGATACGCATCAGGATGGTCAGGGAGACGCTGTGCGGGTCGGGCTGCGTGGAATCCGCAGGCTGGTCATAGGTCACCTCCCCCCGGATGATGGATTTCTCCACATAATAATACCCCTCGTCGCGCAAAAGGTTGATGATGCGGGTAAACTCCTCCGTGATAAGGTCCTCGTTGTACTGCATCCCGTCGTGCAGCACCGACTCTTCCTTGTGCACCACTACGATGCGCCTGTATTCGGGGATATCAATGTCGTACTGTATCCTGCTGATAGTATAGGGTTCGTGGGCCGTTATGTTATAGTTGACCTTTACCTTCTTGTGATTAGTGCGGCGATGCACCACCTCAAAATCGGTCTCCGCGTCGAAATAGCCCAACTGGCTCATCACCGTGGAGAGCTGGCGCAACGAGCCCTCTATCTCCGTGGAGTCAAGCAGCACCGGCGCCTCGCCCATCCGGGTGCGCAGCATACGACGGAACTTGGAGTCCTTCAACTGCCCATTCTTGTCAAACGTGGGCTGTCCCAGACTGTATGCCATCGTGCGGATGCTGAAGATGTCCATAAACTTCTTGTTGGTGATGGGACGCACGTAGGACTTGAGGTTGTCAAAGTCGGGATTGCGTTCATCCTTCACCACCACATTGTTCTTCACCAGCATATACTGGCCCTCCGAAAGCGGTTTGGTAGAGCTGCAGGCGGCTCCCAGCAACGCGATGAGCCAAAGCAGTGGTATCAGGCGCCGGCGGTTCATACTCAGTATTTGCTTTTGGCAGGATAGAAGATGTACAGACAACAGAGCAACAGGAAGGAAGTGAACACCGTATTGCACAAAATCACCAGCGACGTATGTCCGAAATTCGCAAATGAACTGGTTTCCAGCATCGTCACCAGCACCTGGTGTATCAAGGACAAAAGAATGACATAGAAGAAAATCCACTTGGTGTCTTTGATGCCGGGCACAAGGCGGTTGATGCCCTCCGTGCTCTTGCCGGAATCAAGACGTTTGACAAGATAGGGTCTGACAAACATCACCACCAGGCAGGCCAGGGCGTTCACGCCAAGAGTATGGGTAAACATATCCACCACCAAACCCGTGATGAAGCCGATGAAATATTGTGCGGAGAGCGGCATCTCTATCGGCAGCAGCAGAAGGGCCAGCAGATAGAGGGCGGGGGTGGCAAAGCCGAACAGGTTGATGTGGTTGCATACAAACACTTGCAGCACAATCAGCAGGAGGAAACGCAATATGTTGGAAATGACGTTGTTCACTGTATTATTATCCTATTCGGCCTTGAATCCTGCTTTCAAGGAGTCAAGTTCGGTTTTGTATTGGTTTTCTATCAAATATACCAAGCCAAGCCGACTGAAGTCGGTGGCAAGTTTAATCTTGATGGTGAGGAAGCTGGCGTTCTTGCCAACCATCACCTCCTTGACGGTCCCGATGAGCAGCCCTTTCGGGAAGATGTTGGAGTAGCCGCTGGTAAGCACCGAGTCGCCGATGTTGATCTCCAGATGCTGCGGGATGTTCTCCAGATAGGCCACCCTGGGGTCGGGACCCTCCCAGACGACCGTGCCCACCTGGTTGATGGGCGACACCTGCGCGCTGATGCGCGAGTCGGGGTGCAGTATCGGAATGACCGCCGCGAAGTGGTCGGACACATCACTCACCACCCCGACGACACCGGACGGCGAAGTCACGGCCATATCCTTGCAGATGCCGTCCTTGCCGCCCTTGTCGAGGACTATGTAGTTGTAGGCCTGGTCTGTGGTCTTGAAGATGACGTGCGCGAATGTGTAGTCGTAAAGACGCATCCGCTGCCGATGCAGCGAGTCGGTCTCACTCATCTGCGTGAGTGTCGTGTCCTCCTTGACGATGAACATATTGTCGTGCTCGCGCATCAAGGCTATGTTCTGTTGCACCAGGTCCTCGTTCTCCTTACCGAGACTGAAGGTGTGCACCATTTCCGACCAGCTCTTCTGGACCGGCCCTGTGACGGCTTGGCAGACGCGTGCAAACTTGTAATGGCTGTACGACATCGACTTGCCCATCAGCAGCAGGCACAGCACCAGAAGAACTGCGAACAGGAAATAGTGAAAGTTGTTCTTCAGGAACTCGATCAGGTTGTTCATAGGAACAATTCAGGAAGATTACAGTTTTTCGGCGAACTCCTTGCCAGCGCGGAGGCAGGCGATGTTGGTGTTGACCACATCGTCACCCTTGCGGGCGAAGGTCTCGCGCACAGCTGCCTCTATCTCTTCAAAAGGAATGCCGAGATAAGGGGAAGCGGCACCGAGAATCACCATATTGGCGGAACGGGCAGAACCGAGGTCCTTGGCAATCTGGTCGGCGTTGATGACAACCTTGTTCTTGAGCTTGCCCAGCTCTTCAGAGAGTTTGTCCGTGTCCGGATAGTTGGGGATGTTGATGAACGGCTGGTCATTGGTGATGAGCCATCCCGTCTCGGGATTGAGCCACGGCAAGTAGCGCAGCGACTCCATAGGCTCCACAGAGATGATCATATCGGCCTTGCCCATCGGGATAAGGTCGGAAGCGATCTCCTGGTCGGAAAGGCGGAAATGCGACTGCACGTCGCCACCGCGCTGGCTCATACCGTGAACCTCAGCCTGTTTCATATACATTCCTCTTTTGACGGCTGCGTAGCCGACAATGGTGGCGATGGACAAAATGCCCTGACCGCCTACACCTGCTAATATGATGTCTATTTTCATTTGTGCGTTTTTTATACTTGTTTTTATTCAACTGATAGCCAATAGCTAATGACCAATAGCCAACAGCTAATGGCCTAAGGCTAATTGCTACTTCTTCGCGGCCTGTTGTTTCTTCATACGACGGCTGAGGGTCTGGATGCACTCGCGGGTCGGGATGATGACGGAGACGCCTTCGTACTCGAGTTCCTTCTTGATGAGGGCAACGTTCTCAGCGTGATGAGGTTTCAGCGGGGTGATGCGGTGGATGTGTTCCTCCTTGACGCCGAGGCCCTTGCAGATCTCGCCGAGCACGCCGAGAGCGTGGGAGTCCTGGCCACCGGTCATACCCGTGGTGCTGTTGTCGAGAATCATCACCGTGACCGGCGTGTTCTCATAGATGCAGTCGAGCAGGGAGGTCATACCGCTGTGGGTGAAGGTGGAGTCGCCAATGACAGCCAGCACCGGGCGGAGGCCAGCGTCAGCGGCACCCTTCGCCATCGTGATGGAGGCGCCCATATCGACAGTGGTGTAGATAGCCTTGTAGGGAGGCAGCGCGCCGAGGGTGTAGCAACCGATGTCTGCAAACACCTTGCCTGCGCCGTATTCGGCCATAGCCTCGTTGATGGCGAGGTAGGAGTCGATGTGCGGGCAACCCACGCAAAGGGCGGGCGGACGGGGCACCACCAGTTCCGGGACGGGAGCGCCGTAAGTGTCGGGCAGGCCGAGGGCCTTGGCCACGAGGTTCGGGTTGAGCTCGCCATCACGCGGCAGCGCACCGGAGAGACGGCCGATGATGTTGCCGGTGCGGTTCAGCAGACCACGCACCTGCTCCTCGATGAAGGGATAACCCTCTTCGGCCACCAATACGGTCTCACACTCGTCCACCATCTTGGCCACGAGCTTGGAAGGAACCGGGTATTGGGCGATCTTCAGCACCGGATACGGGCACTTATGATCTTCAAAATTCTCCATCAGGTAGTTGTAAGCAATACCGGAGGCGATGATACCGAACTTCTTGTCGGCACCGTCAATATACTTGTTGAACGGAGAGTTCACAGACTCCTCCTCGAAGGCGTCCTGCTTGCCGAGCAGCGTGCGGTAATGCACACGGGCGTTGGCGGGCAGAAGGATGAACTGTTTCGGGTTCTCCTCGATGTGCAGCGGGTTCTGCGGACGGGCCTCACGGCGTTCCACACCGGCACGGGAGTGCGACAGACGCGTGGTGAGACGAATCAGCACGGGCGTGCGGTATTTCTCCGAATAGTCGAAGGCGGCATACGTGATGTCGTAGGCCTCCTGCTGATTGGAGGGCTCAAACGAAGGAATGAGCGCGAACTTGGCATAGTAGCGGGAGTCCTGCTCGTCCTGCGAAGAGTGCATCGAGGGGTCGTCGGCCACCACCACCACCAGACCGCCGTTGGCGCCAGTGATGGAAGAGTTCATAAAGGGGTCGGCGGCCACGTTCAGACCCACGTGCTTCATACAGACCATCGCACGCTTGCCAGCGTATGACATACCGATGGCAGACTCCATAGCGGTCTTCTCATTGCCAGCCCAGATGCTGTGCACCTGGCCTTCCTTGCCTTGTTTAGAGTTTTGGATGAATTCCGTGATTTCGGTGGAGGGAGTGCCCGGATAGGCGTACACTCCAGACAAGCCGGCGTCCAATGCAGCCTGGGCAACGGCTTCGTCTCCTAAGAATAATGTTTTAGACATAAAGAACTATTTTTATTTAATCTATTGATTAGTAATTATTTATAAAATTTTCAACACAAAATAAGCACCCTCTGGAGACCCGCTCCCGAGGGCTTTTGAATTTGTCTGCAAAAATAATAAAAATATTGTATGGATGGGTGTCTTTTATTTTAGTTTTCCCAACCGGTGTTTATGCCAAAATTACTGCCAAAATGTCAGCAACGGCAGACGATTTTTTTTTGGCACAATTATTGTTACATAGGCACGTCGGCCGTGGTTGGCCGAAAAGTAATTAGCAATTAATAACAATTAAAATAAAAACAACTATGGGAAAAATCATTGGAATAGACTTAGGAACCACTAACTCCTGCGTTGCCGTGATGGAAGGCAACGAGCCGGTCGTCATACCGAACAGCGAAGGCCGGAGAACCACTCCATCCATCGTTGCCTTTGTGGGCAACAACGAGCGCAAGGTGGGCGACCCCGCCAAGCGCCAGGCCATCACCAACCCCACCAAGACCATCTTCTCCATCAAGCGCTTTATGGGCGAGACTTATGACAGAGTGGTCAAGGAGGTGGAGCGCGTGCCCTACACCGTGGAACGTGCCTCCAACAATATGCCCAAGGTGAAGATCGACGACCGCAGCTACACGGCCCAGGAGATCTCCGCTATGATTCTGCAAAAGATGAAAAAGACGGCCGAGGACTACCTCGGACAGGAGGTGACGGAAGCCGTCATCACCGTGCCCGCCTACTTCAGCGACTCGCAGCGCCAGGCCACCAAGGAGGCCGGTGAAATCGCCGGACTGAATGTCAGACGTATCATCAACGAGCCCACCGCAGCCGCTCTGGCCTACGGCCTTGACAAGAAGAAGGCCGACTCCAAAGTCGCTGTGTTCGACCTCGGCGGCGGCACCTTCGATATCTCCATCCTCGAGTTGGGCGACGGCGTCTTCGAGGTGAAATCCACCAACGGTGACACCCACCTTGGCGGTGACGACTTCGACCACAAAATCATCGACTGGTTGGCCGAGGAGTTTATGAAAGACTACAACGTGGACTTGCGCAAGGACGCTATGGCCCTGCAGCGTCTGAAAGAGGCTGCCGAGAAGGCCAAGATCGAGCTCTCCAGCTCCAACTCCACGGAAATCAACCTGCCGTACATTATGCCGATTGACGGTGTGCCTCAACACTTGGTGCGCACCCTCACCCGCGCCCAGTTCGAGCAATTGTGCGACGACCTGATCCGCGCCACCATCGAGCCCTGCAAGAAGGCCCTTTCTGACGCCGGCTACACCACCTCCGACATTGACGAGGTCATCCTCGTGGGCGGCTCCACCCGTATCCCTGCCATCCAGGAGATTGTGGAGAAGTTCTTCGGCAAGACCCCGTCCAAGGGTGTCAACCCTGACGAAGTGGTCGCCATCGGCGCCTGCATCCAGGGCGGCGTGCTCACCGGCGAGGTCAAGGACATCCTCCTGCTGGATGTCACCCCGCTGTCACTGGGTCTGGAGACCCTCGGCGGCGTGATGACCAAGCTCATCGAGAGCAACACCACCATCCCGACCAAGAAGACGGAGACCTTCACCACGGCTGTCGATAACCAGACCTCTGTGGAGATCCACGTGCTGCAGGGCGAGCGCCCGATGGCCGCTCAGAACAAGAGCATCGGCCGTTTCCACCTCGACGGCATCCCCGCCGCAATGAGAGGCGTGCCGCAAATCGAGGTCACCTTCGACATCGACTCCAACGGTATCCTCAACGTCACCGCCAAGGACAAAGCCTCCGGCAAGGAGCAGAAGATCCGCATCGAGGCCTCTTCCGGTCTGAGTGATGACGAGATTAAGAGAATGAAGGCCGAGGCCGAGGCCAACGCCGACGCCGACAAGAAGGCCAAGGAGGAGATTGACAAGCTCAACGCAGCCGACAGTCTGGTGTTCCAGACCGAGAAGCAGCTCAAGGAGTTCGGCGACAAGGTGCCCGCTGACGACCGCGCCAAGATCGAGGCCGCTGCCGCCAAGCTGAAGAGCGCCCACGACAGCAAGGACTTCGCCGCCATCGACGCAGCCACCGCCGAGTTGCAAGGTGCTTGGCAGGCCGCTTCTGCCAAGATGTACCAACAGGGCGGCGCCCAACAGCCCGGTGCCGACTTCAACGGCGGCTTCAACCAGCAGGCCGGTCAACAAGGCCCGCAGGGCGGCGCCAATAACGGCAACAACGATGGAGAGGTGCAAGACGTTGATTTTGAAGAAGTTAAATAATCACAAACAACCCTTGTAGAGACGCGGCGCGGCGCGTCTCTACCCTATCCCCAAAAAAACGGGTGCTGAATCCAATCAGCATCCGTTTTTTTGTTAAGGGAAATGGTCGGAGAATGATAATGGTTTAACTATCCTATAAGTTATTCCCATACCTATCCAACCAAGCTTGTGCCTGTTCTCCATCAGGACAATGTGAACGAAGCAAAGTGTAAAACCGAGCACTATGATTCATAATGACGGTGTGGCACAGTTCATGAATGATAACATAGTCAATGACAAACTCGGGAGCTTTAATCAGTCGCCAGTTGAGTGAGATGTTTTTTTCAGACGAGCAATTCCCCCACTTCCGTTTCTGACTGCGAATGAATAATTTGTGGTAAGGTAAAAGCAAGGCTTCAGACAAGTTTTCAACTCGCTCGGCAATATGTCTTTTGGCCACCGATTTCAACCATTTCTCTTGAACGACTTTGTCTAACAAGTCTCGCTTGGCCTGAATGGTCCTGCTTTCGTGATTGATGACCACTTTATTTTGATATTTAGACGAATAATAATAGGCATAACGGTTGCCGAAAAGCAATATCTCGTTGCGTCGCAGTTGTATCTTGGTTTTCTGCTCAAAGAATTGCCGTTTCGAGGCTATCCAAGTCGCTTTCTTTTCCAATAATCTTTCTACATCAACATTGGTGAAAGTAATTGGAACGAACAACTGCACAGAACCATCCTCGCAAACACGGAGACGTGCATTCTTGACCTTACGGCGAATAACAGTACAATTCTCTGGCAACATATTAATTCAAACTGAAATTTCTCACAATGGAATCCATAATGGTCTCATGTAAAACATCTTTTCCGTACACGTCCAAGGCATCATATTTTTCGTTGGCCGCCAACAAAGCCACCTCGCCCAACAAACGGTTGTACTCCTGCGTGACTTCCTGCCAACCGATATAAATTCTCGACTGAATCTTGGCCGCCAATTCGTTGGCAAATTCCCTTGCCAATGCTTCATCGAAATGCGGAAGCTCGTTCTTGAGAATCTGGTAAATCTCAAAAGTGCCTTTGTCATCAAAGCCCATCTTTTTAGGAATTTCAACAGCCTCGTCCACTTCAGTGTAAAGCTCGCTGAGTTTCTTCAGAAGTCCCTCAATTTCAATCGCATTGGCGTTCTTCATGCGGATAAGCGCATCCAAACGTTCCTGAAACTCGATATAGATGGCACTACTGTTTTGGTTGGTGCGAATCATCGTTTCAATGTCGCGGATGATTTTCTCAGCTTTGTCGGAAGGCGACAACCGAGTTTCCTGCAATTTGGTGAGATAGTCCGCATCAATGGCGATTTCGGGCAAATGACCTCGGAAATCCAGCAAGGTAGCACTCTCCTCCAATAGTTTGCGCGTTTGCGCCGCATAGAACTCGGCATCGAAATCCACGCGGCGGAATTCCTCCAGATAAAGTTCGTAGATGGTCACTAACCACAGGTATTTTGTACGGAACGGACGCAAACCTGGATTGGGACTGATGGCTTCCCACAACTGCACCATGCGGTGGAAACGGTTCTCAAACTGGCCTTGGTCTATCTCACTCAGCTTGCGGATGATAGCCATTTCGCACTCGTAACTGTCTTCCAATTTGATTTCAACAAAAGGCTCAAAAGCCTTGTCCAATTCTTTAGGAAATTCCTCCAACAGCGCATCTACATCCTCAAACTCACCAATGTCCTTGGGATCGTAGTTCAAAGCTTCCTTGTAGTTTTGGAACACGCCCACATAGTCCACGATGCGGCCATGCTCCTTGGAAAGCTTGTTTTCGCCCTCGCCATAGTCATACGGACGGTTGGTACGGGCCACAGCCTGCAACAGGTTATGGTCTCGCAAAGGGCTGTCCAAGTACATAGTTTGCTCAACAGGCGCATCAAAGCCAGTCAGCAACATATTGCAGACAATGAAGATTTTCAGGTTGTTGCCTTTGGCTTTCTCCTCATCGGTAATACGTTTCTTGAAGTTGTCGATCAAGCGTTTACGTTCCTTGTCGTCGATGTAGAACGGCGAAAAGAGGTCGTAACGTTCACTGGTTTCATATTGTCCCGTAGAAAAGATGATGCGGATTTCCGAAGGGTCGAAATAGTTGAGCAATTCGTTGTAGTACAGTACACAAGCCTCCTTGTCGATAGCCACCACTTGCGCCTTGAAGCCTTGCGGCTCCAATCGCTCGCGGAAGTCTTTGGCAATGTCGGCGGCCAAAGTCTTGATGCGTTCAGGCTTCTTCATCAGGGTTTTCCATGGCTGCACACGCTGTTCCACCAAGCGTTTTTGGTCTTCATCCAACTCGGCAGTGATTTCAGCGTAGCCTTGTTTAAGGTTTTCCTTGTCCAAAAACCACTGCGAAGGGCCCAAAGTGTATCGAATGGGCTTGGTAGCGCCGTCGTTGATGGCATCAATAACGCTGTATTTATCCAAATAATACTCTATCTTGCCATTTTCATCCTTGATGCCAAACTCCCGATGGGTCTTGGGAATCGGCGTACCCGTGAAAGCGAAACGCTTGGCGTTAGGCAGCACGGCACGCAGTTCCATCTGATAGTCGCCATATTCCGTACGATGAGCCTCATCGATGAGCACGATGACATTGTCGCGCTCGTCCTTGATCTCGCCCAGCTCCTTGAATTTCTGAATGGTGGTGATGAACACGCCAGCGGGTTGGTTTCGGAGTATGCTTTTCAAGTCGCCGATACTCATCACCACCCGCGCATTCGGAAACACACAGTTGAAGAAGGTATCGTCCATCTGGTCTTTCAGGTCCTTGCGGTCCACCACGATGAAAACGGTGGGGTCGTTCAAGGTTTCGGTCTTGCGGAGTTTGTAGGCTGTGTAGAGCATGGTGAGCGACTTGCCCGAGCCTTGCGTATGCCAAATCACGCCTTGAGCCTTGTCGGACTGCACCACCCTATCCACAATCTTGTTGGCGGCACGCAGTTGCTGGTAACGCGCCACTTTCTTGATGATTTTGCTGTCGTCGCGCTCAAACACGATGAAATGTTGCAGGATGTCGAGCACGCGCTCAGGTTGCAGCAAGCCGATGATGCCGAACTTCATCTGCTCAAGCAATTGTCCGTTGGGCAGGCGTTCCACGTCAAAGTGCATCAAGCCGTCATTTTCGTCCTTATAGACACGGCAGAGGTCGTTTTCGGGATGCAGCAGCGGATTGTCGTATTTGTCGGCGATGACCGAATCCTTCCATTCGTTGAAATAGGACGACGACGCGCCCGGAATGCCGTATTTGCTCAGCCTTCCGTTGCAAGCAACGCCAAAGAGATGGCACATAAACAGTTTCTCGCTGCGGCGGTCGTAGGTCTGGAACTGCCGCACGCCCTCCAGCCAATTGGTGCCGCGCCGTGCGCATTGCTTAGCCTCGATGGGCACTAACGGTATGCCATTGACCAACAGGCAGATGTCTGCACGAACCTGTTGCACCGCGTATTGGTTGGTGACGATGAGGCTGTTTTGCCAAATGTCCTCAAAGTTGATGAAGCGTATGGTACAGTCTTTATGGTCGATCGTTATGTTGACGCCGTCGCAGAGCTGGTTGAGAAACTTCTCGTTGCCCTCGATGGGGATGGGATTGCGCAGATTGTTGAGCAAAGTCTCCACCGCCATTTTGGCTGCCTGCTGGCTGATGCTGTTCAGTGCCATCACCTGCTCCACCAGTATCGGCTCCACCACCGCGTTCATCTGCAAGCGGTTATAAGGTTTTAAATCCTCCGCCGAGCGGTATTCCCAACCCAATTGGGTGAGCCATTCGGTGACTTTGGATTCTACAGGCTTGTTTTCGTGCAATTGTGACATATTCAATTAACAATTATTATTTATCATTTTCTGTATCGGTGCCTTCGACAAGCTCAGGCACCGTTGCGTCATCGGTGGTTGAGCTTGGCTTCATTTCGGTGCCTTCGACAAGCTCAGGCACCGAGGGTCCGGTGTCATCGGTGGTTGAGCTTGTCGAAACCACCACCGACATCTCAGGCCTTCCATATTGCGAATAATTTCTTGACAGTTCCGACAGTTTCTCGTATTCTCTATTGATCAATGCTTCCTTTTTCTTTCTGCTCCACCCTTGTACCTGCTTTTCTCTGTTGAATGCCTCGTCAATCCTGTCAAACTCTTCATAATAAAGCAATTTCACTGGAGGATGTTTTTTAGTGTGATTGGCTCCTTCGCCAGCAAAATGCTGCTGTAATCGCAACTCCAAATTGTTAGTGCTTCCTGTATAGTAACTGCCATCATCGCAGAGTAGTATGTACATGTATCCTTTCATTGCAGGTTAGATTTTGTTGAATGTGGTGCCTTCGGTGGTTTCGACAGGCTCTGATGCGGTGCCTTCGACAAGCTCAGGCACCGAGAGTCCGGTGGTTGAGCCTGTCGAAACCACCGGCGATGTCGAAACCACCATCTCAAATTGTTCATTGCATTTATTCCTCATAATAGTAAGAATAATCAATCCCTTTCATAAACAGTTCGCGGTCGTCGATCTTGTCGGTAAGGGCTCCGGTTAACAACTGGCGGATGAATGTGCTGTCGGCGGCGCTTTGCTCCATGGCACGAAGATAGTCGTTTTTGTTGATTTTACTCCAATCAATGCATCTTTTCAGCCGTTTTTTCAGGATCATGTCGAGCCAGATACGAGTGCTGCGACCGTTGCCTTCCATAAAGGGATGCGCCACGTTCATTTCCACGTATTTATCCACAATCTCGTCAAAGGTGGTTTCGGGCATATTGTCAATAGTTTGCAAGGCTTGGGGCAGGTATTGGGCCACGCAGAATGTGAATCCGCCTTTTGAAATGGTCTTGGTGCGGATTTGACCCGCAAAATCGTACAAACCGCCAAACAGGTAGGCATGGATTTGTTGCAGGCCTTTGGTAGTGCCGATGTTTTTGTCCTCTACCAAGTTGCTTTCCCAGAGTTCGTAAGCTTTTTTACGGCTTTTCCCGTCGATGGTATTGTCGCTGTAGGTGAACCAGTTGAGGAAATCGGCAGTCTTTTTGCTGGGGATAAGTTTCACCAATTCAGTTATATCGTCTTGAGAAAAGCAATCGGTAGCGTATTTTTTACCATCGGCAGCGGTCATTTTGAGTTGGCTACATTTTGTAGTCAACTCGTTTCCGGCCTTTCTCAGTCGGGTTTTGAGCACGCTCCAATATTTTCTTGGATTGGGGCTTTCGGTGATGGCGGCAACAATGTCAACAGCCGAGAACCACCATTTGTTCTGGCTCTCGTCCCACACAGCCCGCACCTCGCGGTCGTTATAAAAGCGGATGGAAGATTTCATTTCAATTGACAATTAACAATTTACTATGTACAATTATTATTGGGTGAGTCATTCAGTGACTTTGGATTCTACAGGCTTGTTTTCGTGCAATTGTGACATATTATTCTCCTTGCTTTCTTCTTTTCAATTCATAATGTGTGAACGGAATAAAAGCAGATTTCAATTTGTAATTATTTTGAATCATATATTCTTCTTTTTTCTTCTTCTAGAGAATCAACCTTTGACAAATCGACATCATACTCTTTATATATTTTCTTTGTGTATTTTCCATTATGGACATTCTCAATATAGTTCTGCGGATTCCATGATTTTCCACCTATGGCAAAAAACAAATATGGTAACGAAGCAATAAGAGCACTTATTACCCATGGAACAACTCCCATATTAGTCCATCCAATTCTTTTGGTGCATAATACTACCGCTATCACAACAAAAGCTATCACAACCCATGGTACCCATCTTACCTTTTTTATGTGTTTTTCAATCTTTAAATCTGCCTTTTGTTTTCTGCCAGTAATATCTGATATTCTCTCTTCTATTTGTTTTATAATCTGCTTGTTAGATTCTTCCCAACGTTCTTTATGGAAGACACTCTCATCTACCTTTTGCTTAATAGTTTCTTTTGCTTTTATTTCATCTTCTTCTTTTTCTTTCTTAACTCTATCCATTTCGGCCAATAATCTCTCATTCACTTCTTTTTGCTTTTCAGCTGCTTGCCGTTCCATTTCCCTTTCTCTAAGGTAACGTTCTGTGTCAACTATGAAAATAGTATTCAATGCCTCATCAATGTTTGATACTAAAATTTCTTCCGGTTTCCTTACTCGGGTTTTTAATTCGGCTAATTCAGCAATAATAACATCTTCTGATTTGCATTTTTCAGATATTTCTTTCTTGATTTTTTCAAATTCTTGGGATACAGAACCAACAATTTGTGAAGATAGAATAATTTGCGCTTTTGTCACTATTTCAAATGATTTCGGATAACTATTGCTACCAAAACCTTTATTCAATTTAAACCATAGCTTATTTGTAATATACTCCAAAGTTGTAGCAAAAGGGACATCTCCATTTTGTTTGATCAAAGGGTGAAATGCAACTGCCATCGTTGTCGAGTTTCCAGTTAAAAGAATACATTTGGATTTTTCAAACCCTGAGACGCTACCTTTTCTAATCATACTGATATAATTTAGCAACCGTAAACTCCATTCAATATCACGGTCAGGCAAGTCATTTGAAAGTTTAGTCAAATTATCATCATAAAAAATGTTGAATTCAGATCTTTCTTTAAAATATGCACTTCCATCATCTTCTGTTATTTGCTTTTTTTTCATCAAATCAAAAAACGCACATTTTTTTGCAATAACATCAGATTTATTCTCACAACCTTGAACAATTGTTGTCATTGCTATTTTAGAACAATCTAAAGTTTCTTTTCCATCAACAATTCTTTCTGCAATATTGAAATAACTCTCTATTTCAAATCTAACAGAATCAAAATATTTAATCTTAATCAATTGTTTATGCGCTTTTCGATTGATTTCTTCGACAAGTCCCATAAAATCTTGAAACAATTGCTGGTATAACACCCCATTATATCCAGCCATATGAAATAGTATTTCCTGTTCAACGTAAATGGTATAATCATCTTTCCAACTTCCAGTTTCGTTAATGTTATCATTGTATTGAATACCAGCATACAAAACAACACCTTCTTTTATTGTTTTGAGTAAAGCCGATAATTCTGTATCACCTTGTGTTTCAATGATAAAAGCACTAATATAATCAGAATAATCAACATCTGATTCGTCAAGAAGAAAACCGCAAAACGATTGAATCAATCTTTCTATTTCTTTGCTTTCCAGTTTTCTTGATTTCTTATCCTCAACAAACGAAATAAGTTTTGAAATAATAGTTTCATGGCTTTTTTCTATCTTTTCAATTTCCTGGTTATTTACCATTTGTGATAAATTGTCAGCGCTCGGATAATACATTGCGCCATCTTTTTTACAAAACTTCTTTAATACAGACTCAACCACAAATTCTGGTATATAGAACTCATATTCATCCTTCAATTCATTCTTAATTTGTGTTGGAGTAAATCCTGTTAAATGTTTGTCATTGACAATACTCTTTGCAAATTCGCACAATATTGTCATAACATTACTCTTGCCCTCATTATATAGGTTTCTAAATAGTGCTAATGACGCAATTCTTCTTTTGTTGTTGTCCATATTATATTTTTTATTGGTTATCGTCAATTATCATTTTTTCTATCACCCTCACCCTCCCCGTCAGCAAATTCTGCATAAGCGACTTCTTTAATCTTTCAAGTGAGGTGATTTTATTTACTCTATCTAATATAGTTTTATTGAATTGATTGATTTTAGCAGCAATTCTAACTTGTTCTTCCTTTTTCGGAATAACAAACTTGAATTTTCTAAAATCTCCCAATGATAAATTTGCACGAGCAGTTTCAACTTGCGTTCGGAATAGTCGTTTTTGCGTTGTTTCATCTTGAAGATAATACGACAAAAACGCACTATCATTTTCATCGTTTGGTCTAAAAACGCAAACTGCTTGGTTTGTATTAGCGCATTCAACATCTAAATCAAATATCGCACATCTTCCAATTGAAGCGCCAACAATATTTATGAGCACATCACCCTTTGCTAATTGACTGTTTTTAATCTTATTATTAAACTCTAATGGCAAATACTTTGGTTCTGAAACATCAATATACCCATCTCTGATATTCTCACTTGTAACAAACAAAATTCCTTCATTTTGATATTCAAACCCTTGCCATTTTGGTGATTGACCTTTTGTGATTTTAGATGTGATTTCTATTCCTTTCTTCACCTCCCACCCCTTCGGCACTTTCCCGAACTTTTCATCCACATAAAACTCATCTTCTTTGCGCAGGGTGCCATCGGGTTTCATGCGGCCGGTGAGAAGGTTCTGCATCAGGCTCTTTTTCAGGCGCTCGGCGGCGTCTATGCCGGCTTGCACCGCTGCTATCGCCTCGTCAACCTTCGAGAGCATGGCGGCTATGGCGGTTTGCTCGGGGAGTGAAGGCTTGTAGAATTCCAATTTGCTAACCACTCCCTTATCGGCGTGTGGAATTCCAGAGCCTGCTGTTTTGGCTTTTAAAATATACTCCAAATTTTGGAATGAGTAACCGAAATAGGCTTTGTCAATCTGAGTTTCATCAATTTGCAGCATTGTCATCGTGGAAGCCAAAACACCTTTCTTTGAAATCAGTATTTCACCTGCATTACTGCCATCCCACAATACAATAACTTCACCATCATCAATAACAATGGATTTGCTATCTTGCTTCGCATAAAACTCAGGAGCAGCAACACCTCTCAGGTAATCAGGTGACAAATATGGCAACGAATCTGCTTCTTCGGTTGAAAGAAGCACTTTCGGCGTTTTCCCTTTAATGTAATTGGTAATATATTTTCCGACTTTCTCCATCATTGTTCATTGTCAATTGTTTCTTGTTCATCAAACCCGATTTCTCCATCCTCTATCGCACACAATATCCTTATCTTCAATTCCTCATCGAAGTCTTCCTCACCTTCAAGGATGGAATGGACAATATCCCGCAACAAATCTTTGTCTATGCGTCCTGCGGCCAGGTGATAGCTGATGTTCTCCATATCCCGCAAAAAACGCTTGATGCAATACAGATATCCATTCATGGAGAGAAACTGTACACCCAATGTTACCGACAAGCGTTTATTGCCATCCGAGAAGCTATGGTTCCTGTTAACCGACCAAACCAGATGTACCAACTTGTCTTCAAAGGTCGGATAGTAGTCATCGTTCTGGATATGCTCCAACACACTGTAAAGATACCCTATATTCAAATGCGAGGTATCTCCGCCGCCGCTGTATTCCACAGTCATTCGGTGCGTCTCCAAAGCCTGTTCGGGTGTGATATAGATGACTCTCATACGCTACTCTCTTTCTTTCAGACGTTTCAACGCATCACGGTATTCTTCCAGCCGTTGCTCAAGCTCCATGCTTTTCTCGCCCAAGAACCGGTCGAAATCAGACTCGGGCACGGCACTGATGTATTCTTCCAAATTCTTGTGCAACGCATCACGAAAACAGAGGTCACGACTGGCCATTTTGGTCCTTGCCTTCTCTCGCAAAGGTTCCCATAAACGTTGCTTTTCAAAGCGCGAGAAAAGTTCGTCGGCCTCAATGGAGGTAAGCGGACGGCCTTTCATCTCAGAACTCACACGCAACTCCTCAGCAAATCCAGCTTCGTAACTCGCAATGATGTCCAACACCTCACTATACATGGTATCGCGTACTTTTTCGGTCTTTTCCAAACGCAGTATTTTTCTGTATTCCGCAGCGTCCTCTTTAAAGATACTATTGTAAACCTTGTCGGTATAAATCATGTATTTGATGTTGCCCATCGCCACGCAATCACGCAAGGCATCGGTGAACTCACGTCTGTAATCTTCGCCACGCAACATATTGACAATGAAATCCTCATCGCGCTGGTTGATATACTTGGTACCTCCACCGGTACGTTTATTGATAGTGTCAATGGCAATATCCAAAATGGCGCTACGCAACACACGGGCTTTTTCACTATCCGTCAGCAACATGGCGATATTGAGGAAGGCTCTGAAATTAAAGATGCCCAGCACTGTGGTTTTGGTTGTGAAGTCAACTTCACAACCAGGGACTTTCGTTGCAGCTAACCTAAAGTCAATCAATCGTTTACCTTTCAACACCTCGTAACCGTTTCGTTCCAACTCTTTTTCATTCTTTGCAATGCACTCGCGAATGGTCCTGTCAGTAACTTCAAAGAAATCTGTTATCTGCTTGAAAACGAACTTATACTCATTCTCGAACAAAATGCCTGTCAGGCCAATTTCCTTTTGGATAGCATCCACGGCAAGTTTGTTGTTCAGTACATTTTGGCGTACAACGGCTGAATCAATAAAATCTTTCTTCATCATATCCTGTTAGGCTTTTTCTATCATTTTCAATAATTCCTCCAGTTCGTTCTCCGTTTCCGACTCGATTTGCATCGCCGCCTTGAAGTCGGCAATAGCTTCTTTCAAGTCTATCTGTTCCTCGGGCTCAAAGGTATCCACATAGCGCGGAATGTTGAGGTTGAACTCGTTTTCCTCGATCTCGTCCATGTCCACGATGGAGAAATAGCGTTTGCGCAGTTCGGGGTCGGCCAGCATTTGCAGGAGTTCCGTTTCCACATCGGCAATGGCTTGGCGTATTTTCTCGGCTTTTTCTTTAAAAGCTGTTTCACGGGCGGCTTTGTCTGAAGTGAGTTTGTCCAACGCTTTTTGCGCCGTTTCCACCGCTTTTTTCTCACTGTTTGTCGTTTTTCTACCCGAAGCCTCTTTTTCTTTTAAAGTTGCTTCCGCTTTGACCAACCGGTCGCGCATCTTGGCCAACTCTTCGGCCGTGTCGTTCTCTATCTCCGATAGCTGAAAATCAAGTTCTTCGTCAATCTGATTATGAAGCCTGTTCTTTTGCAGCGCAATCCATTTCTGTGCCTTTTCCTCATCGCCCCAGCTTTCCAAAATGGTTGAGATACGCAGCACATCCTGCGGCTCCAGCACACTCATGTTGGCCTCTTCGCGATACCAGCCCTTCTTGGCGGCATACACCATCAGCACCTTGTTCTTGCGCTCCTCGGGCTTGTTCTTGTCGAAGAAGATGATGGCTCCGGGAATGGTGGTACCATAAAACAGATTGCCAGGCAGCACCACGATAGCATCGATGATATTGACATGCTGCTTGAAATCCACGCCTTGCAAGAATCCACGACGGATCGTGTACTCCACATCGGCCTTGCGGTTCTGACCGTCTTCTTCCTCGGTCTTTTCGGGCTGGCCACGGAACAGCACACCTTGCGGGCACACCACGCCTGCCTTGCCTTTCTGGTCAAGCGAGGCGATAATGTGCTGCAAGAAGGCAAAATCACCATTGCTGTAAGGTGGAACGCCATAAACGAGGCGGTTGTAAGGGTCGGTAAACTCCTTCTTGTATTCAATCTGCGGTGTACCGTCTTTCTTGTTGACAGTATTGCCTTTCTTGTCCTTCTTGGGTTCGCCGTTTTGCGCCCAGTTCTCCATTGAGAAGGGGAAATTGGCCATCACCTTGTCGAAAGTGCGGAGCTCAAGTTCGTTTTCCTCGCTTTTGAATTTCGGGTCGCGGATGGTGTCGCCCTGCTCGATTCGGGCATCCAAACCGTGCAGAATCATATTGATATTGCAGATGGCCCAGGTGTTCCACACTAATTCCTGACCGAACAGACGAATGCTCTTTTGCGTGTCATAGCTGGCGCGCGCATATTTGGCCGCATTCAGCAGAAAACCGCCAGAGCCACAAGTGGGGTCATACACGGTTTCGCCTTTTTGCGGTTTCAGGTAGCGCACAATGATATCGACGACCTCCTGCGGCGTGTAGAACTGTCCCGCCATAGTGCCGCCCTTGTTTTCGTCGGCGAAACGTTTGATCAGGTATTCGTAGGCATCGCCGAGCACATCCACCGTAACATTGTTGTTGCTCAAATCCACCGCACTCAGATAGTTGACGAGGTTGGTGAGTACCTCTGGGTCAAGTTTTTTGCCGCCGGAGCCATTGGGGGCCGGCTCGTTCCATCGCACGGTGTTGATGATGCCTTTCAGGAAATACTTGCCGTTTTTGTCGATGTTCTGCTCGGCAATGGCATTGACAGCGGCGTCCAACTTCTCGTTTTTCTTGTCGATAGGAGCCAAGCGCACATCATCCCAAAAGCAGCCGTCAGGGATTGTGAAGTCGTGTTTTTTCTTGGCAATCACCTCCAGTTCACGTGGCGAAGGCTCCCGCACGTAGTCAATTATAAACTGTTCTTTCTCATGTTCAATCTCCCATTGGTAATTGTCGGAAAGACGTTTGAAGAACAGCAATGAGAGAATATACGACTTGTAGTCCTCCACCTTGTCGCGAAGGATGTCGGCCATGCCGAAAAGGAGGTTTCCCAAGGCTTGCTTCGTAATCATAATTTACAAATGACCATTTTGTTTATTAAACAAATTCATTTTACCAGTTTTTATCATTCTTCGCCCCATAATTCAACAATTTCCATTTATTTAAGTCATCATCAGACATATCAACTCTTCCAGCATCTCACATAGTATCGCTCCATATAATAAAAGATCCATTTATTTCCTCTATCCATTTTCTGTTTTGATTTGCAAAAATACAAAAAAATGTCATTTGCAGTTCCATCATAATCCATAAGATTTTGTCCAGAAAACATTTATTATATCAGCATCGTACAAACAGGCCAGATCTGCTTCTAAAACCCAAGACTTAAACCCAACTGTTTGAGACATAAAACAAATCAGGGACGCCACACCGTGACATCCCTGATTTGTTTGCTAACAGCCGGTTGCTGATAGCTAACGATTGACTATCACACGTTTCGTCACCGCCGCATTGCCGGTCGTCACCCGCACGTAGTAGAGGCCGGCGGAAAAATCGCCCACGCCAATCTGCACGGATGTGCAGCCTGACGGTTCTGCAACGTAAAGCAACTGGCCGAACACATTGAACACCTCTACCCTCTTCACTTCATTGTCAGAGGCCCATTCCACACGGACCGACTCACGGGCAGGGTTCGGGTACAGGCGGACACTGCCGGCCAAGTGCTGGCCAATGCCCACCTCCGTGGTGTGGAAAGTCACCGTGTTGGAGGGCTCGCTGCTCGAGCCGTCCGTGCAGTGCGCCACCACATAGGCTGTGTAGTCCACATTGGGCACGAGACCTGTCAACGTATGCGACGTGGTAGTAACCGTGACAGTAGTCCACGCACTCTCGGAAGCCTGACGGTAACTGATCTGCCATTCGTTCGCGGTGTTGGCTGCCTGCTGCCAAGTCAGTGTAGCGTCAGTGTGGTCCACTTGAACGGCAAGGTTGGTCGGGGCCGGACAGGAGGAAGAGGCCGTCGTGGTGAAGGGCACGATGGCGGTCCAATCACTGACGGCATCGCCACAGTCGGCCTGCACACTCACCTGATACTGCGTATTGGGCTCAAGTCCCGAAATGGTATAGATTGGAGATGTGACCGTGGCCGTTTGCCAGCCGGAGGCGCCGAGAGCCTTGTACTGAATGTTCCAAGAGGTCTCCGAGCCGCCGGGGGTCCACACGACCGTGGCCGTGGTGGCGGTGATGCTGTTCACGGCAAGGTTGGTGGGCGGGTCGCAGGCAGGCTGGGGTGTGCCACAATCCGGGGTGAAGGTATAAGTGGTGAAGTAGCTCATATCGGTCTGGATAAATATCTGGGTGCCATCCGGTCCATACAAGGCGATACCGCACTCATCATCATACATACCGCCTGAGAAAACCAATGACGTGGAGACACCGCTGCACAACATCAGCGGGATGGTGGCCCCGTAACCCACACTGGTCACCGTAGCCACCGTGACACCGTTTTGCTGCACATACAAGGCACAGTAATCCCACGAGTCACTGAGATCACCTGACACAACGAGAGAGTAGGCGCACTGCATCGAGGGTTCACAAGCATTGGTATTGAAGGATGTCAAGCGCCAATCCGACAAATCGCCACCACCGCAGTCGGCCTGCACGCGAATGTCATACTGCGTCAGAGAGGTCAGCCCGGTGATGGTCGTGGTAGTGGTTGTGGCCGTGACAGCTGTCCAAGAGGTACTGCTGGCAGGCTTGTACTCCACATTCCAGGCCGTTTCATTGCCCACAGGCACCCAGCTTACCGTAGCCGATGTGGTGCCGATGTTGGAGACAGCAACCGATGTTGGGGTCATACACGTGGGTTGGGTGCAGTGAGCCGTAAAGGTGGTCAGCGTGCCGTACGAAAGCGTCCCCGATGTATAGAGGGTCTCCCCATAAGGAGAGGTGACCGAGAAACTGCACTCATCGTCATAGTCGCCGGACATCCACGTCAAGGTGATAGACTGACCATCGCACAAGCTGACCGGCACCACGGAGCTGCTTTCCGAACTCGGCACAGTGAGATTGGCCACCGCGACACCGCCCATCTGCACCACCAAATAGGCATCGTTCCAGCCATCGCCATAGGAATCACTGAGATTGAAGGTGAAGACGCACTGGCTTGCCAAGGGACAGGCAGCGGTTTGGAAGGTGGTGGTGCGCCAGTCGGAGGTTTCATTCCCGCAGTCGGCGGCCACCCGCAGGTCGTATTGGGTGTTGGCCGTCAACCCGACCAAGGTGTAGGGATTGGTCATCACCAAATCCTGAATCCAGGTGGTGGTGCCGATGGGCTTGTACTCAACCACCCAGGCACTCTCCGAGCCGGTGGAGACCCAGCTGACAGTGGCCGACACATCCCCTATGTCAGACACAGTGACGGATGAAGGCCTCGGACAGGAGGGCGGCGTGCACGAAGGAATGAGGGTCTGAAGAGTACCGGACGAGGGATTTGAGGTGGTATAAATGACCTCTCCAAAAGGATCGACCACCTCAAAGCTGCATTCATCGTCATAGTTGCCGGAAACCCACACCAAGGAGACCGGTATGCTGTCGCACAGCCGGACTGTATAAGTGGCGGAGGATGAGCTGCTCGAAACCGTCATTGTCGCCAACGTTTGGCCACCCTGCTGCACGCGCAGCGATGCACTGTTCCAGCCATCACCGTAAGAGTCTTCCAGATTGAAGGTATATGTACACTGGTCGGCCGTGTCGCAGGTCTCCGTGGTAAATGAGACCACGGCTGTGGCCTCGCTGACCTCAGAGCCGCAGTCGGCCGTCACTCGCACCTGATAGGTGGTAGCGGCACTCAACCCCGCCAGCACACAAGGATTGCTGTTAGCACTGAAGAGATTCCAGACCGTATCGCCAGCCTCACGATACTCCACCAGCCAGGCCGTCTCGCTACCGTGCGACTGCCACGACACAGTGGCATCTGTCGTGGTAATATCGCTGACCGACACATTGGACACCATCCGACAGTTGGAAAGGGTGTTCACCACGATGTCGTCCACATAGCCACGGTTGTTGCCGGAAGAGGGCTTCGGGGCTTTGAGGGCGATACGGTTGCCCGTGCCCGTGTATGTGTCGAAATAGACAACATAGGTAGTGTAAGTGGTGCCGCTGATGGTCAGTGTGTCCACAGGGACAAACGACGAAGCACCGCCCGACATCTCACCCACCACCAAAGTAAACGGGGTGTTGGCGGCGTTGGAACGGGCCTTGAAGGAAATCTGAAGGGTAGACAAAGGAATGCTGTTGTCAATGACTGGAAGCACAGCTATCTGGTCGGCATAGTTGCTGCCCGAAGCAGTGTAGAAACGCAAACTGTAACTGCCATTGTAGGCGTTGGAGGAGCTATAATACACGTATGGATAGGCCGGATAAGAGGAGCCTGTGTTCACCGCATCCCAACAATTGGGCACATTGCTGGCTCCCGTGCCGTTGGAAGGATTGCTGGTATGGGTATAGCTGTCGAAGTTCTCCGTGAAGGGGATGATGGTGACGGGAACACAGGTGGTGGCGGTCTCAACGCGCGTGACCGTCCAGTCGCTAAAACTGCCGCCACAGTTGGCGCGCACCTGGAACTCGTAATTCGTGGCGGGAGGAAGCCCCGTCACCGTGAAGGGGTTGGCCGTGGCAGTCACGGTGGTGCCAGCTCCCGTAGTGAAGCCCACCGGACCATACTCGACCTCCCAGGAAGTGGCAGAGCCGTTCTCTGTCCACTGGAGAGTGATGCTGCTCTGGTCGGCAGCCGTCACGGTCAGGCCTGAAGGCGCGGCACACAGATTCGACCCAAGGGCCACATCATCCACATAGCCTCGGTTGTTTCCGGAGGAGGGCTTGGGTGCCATCAAGACCACACGGTTGCCAATGCCAGTGTAGTTGCTGAAACTCACCGTCCGGTACTCGTAGGTGGTACTGCTCACCGTCAAAGTGTCCACAACCGTGAAGGTGCTGATGTTCATATCGTTGGTTACACCTACCACCAACGTGAAGGGCGTGTTGTTGGCCTGTCGTCTCATATTCAGGCCCAACTGCAGACTCTGCAAATTGATGGCTCCCAAATCCAGTTCTGGCAGGAAGGCATACTGGTCGGCATACGTGCTCGCCGTGCCTGTGTAGAACCGCAGACTGTAATTGCCGCTGTTGGCATTGGAGGAGTTGTAATAGACGTAAGGATAGGCAGAGTAGTTGGAGCCGGCATTGTAGGCATCCCAACAGTGCGCCAAATTGCTTGCCCCGGTTTGGGAGTTCGAAGTGTGGGTATAGGTGTCGAAATTCTCCGATATGGGGAGCGCGACCGTAGCCGAGCATAGCGTCAAGAACGACGCCGACACATAGGAGCTGGTGTCGTTGGTGCAGTCGTTGGCCACACGCACATCATATTGGCTGGCGGCGTTCAACCCGGTAAGCGTCAGGAAGGTGTCGGCCACCGAATAGGTAATCACATTGGGATTGTTCCACGACTGGTTGGAGGATTTGACCTGGACAATATACACATTCGGATTGTAGGCCGGAGTGGTCCACGAAACCGTGGCACCGTCGGAGGCTAAACCACTGACGGTCAAGTTGCTGACGGGACCGCAGAAATTGGCATTCGGCACCAGCGACAGTTTCATATTGGGGCGATTGAAACTCCGGCTTCCGGTGTTGCTCCCCGGGTGCTGCGAGTAAGAGACATCATCGTCCATATAGCGGTACAGGCTCGAATACTCTGACGTTGAAGAGTAGCAATAGGTGATGTCTGTTGAGTAGTCGGTGGCGTGCTTGGCGAAGACCACCACGAGGTTATCGGTGCCGTTGTAGAAATAGGGCGTGGTGAAGGTGTAGGTCTCCCAGCCGCTCCCCGTGCCGCCGATGTTCACATTCGTGCCCGAATAGACCAGCGTCAGATTCGACATTGCCGTCCAGTCAGACGTGGAGCTGTATGAGGAGGTGGAGCGATGCCCCAGATAGATGCTCACATTCTGGCATTGGAGGGTGCCTCCGCCCGAACGCTGCAGCGCAATGGAGGTGATGGTGCCCTGCATCCCCACATCGCCGGGGGCGCAGACGCTCTCCCACCACGAGTCCTCATAGTAGGGATAAAAAGCCATCGTATAGTTGTTGCTTGTTCCGGTCCCAATAATGACATCCTGGGCTCTCGTTCCGCAAAACACACTTGTGATAAGCAGCAATAATAGTAGATTTCTTTTCATAAGATAATGTTTTTAAGGTAATTAATAATGTATAATAATATAAATGGCAAATATAGTCAACCTAAACAATAGGGCGACGAAATATAACAATATTTTTTTAATGTTTTGTGTATAATTTTTACAATTGTCCAAGACGCCCCATTCGTCACGCGTCTTGTGGATGCAGACGGTTTCAGCGGCAATATACCGTTCAATGCTGAAACACTCGGAATTGTATTCCCGAATCATTTCGTGAAGTTTCATAAAAGGTTGGTCTTATGGGGTTGTTAAACACGCTGGGAGTGTTTGTCAACGCTGTAAAAATACAAATTCAATAAAGATATTTGTAAAAAATGTACCTTTGCGCCCGATTATCTCTTGACCTCAGAACGGCGAAAACCTATGACAAAGATTATTCCAGCATCACGGCAATTTTTGTGTACCACGCTGGCAGTGTGCCTTCTCCTGTTCGCCCTTCCATCCCGTCTTCTTTCGCAGAACAACACCAACCTTGACGGCAACGTCAGCCTGGAGATGGTGGCCATCCCCGGAGGATCTTTCACAATGGGCTGCACCTTCGAACAAACCGACCATTGCGCCTACGACGAAAAACCCGCGCACCAGGTCGTCTTAAAGAGTTTCGCCATCGCCAAATATGAGGTCACCCAGAAGCTGTGGAAGGAGATTATGGGCACCAACCCGAGCCGCGTGGTGGGCGATGACCTGCCCGTGCAGAATGTTTCCTGGGACGAGGTGCAGGTTTTCCTCCTCTGGCTCAACCAGAAGACCGGAATGCACTACCGTCTGCCCACCGAGGCGGAATGGGAATACGCCGCCCGCGGTGGCGAGCACCTCGGCAACTCGCCTTTCCTGTACTGCGGCAGCAACAGACTCGCCATCATCGGCTGGTACTACGACAACAGCGGCGGCACCCCACGCACTGTGGGCACCAAACAGCCCAACACCCTCGGTCTGTACGATATGAGCGGCAATGTGTGGGAATGGTGCCAGGATTTGTATGGTATGTACAGCGAGAAGGCCCAACAGAACCCCACCGGCAGCAAGGACGGCATCGCACGCGTGACCCGCGGTGGCGGCGCCGACAGCCGCGACGCCCAATGCCGCGTCTCCACCCGCAAGAATCTGTATCAAGGAGGCCAGGACGCCTTTACCGGATTCCGTCTGGCGATGGACTGGAACTTCGAGTCTCCCGTCGCTGACACAACTGCGAAGGCGGAACAGTCGTCTAAACCCGCCAAGAGAACGGCTTCCGATTCCGCCAAAGTCTCCCTGCGGGCCCTGCTCGCTGCCGAGAAAGCTGAGGCACATCAGCAGAAAATCGCCGCAAGAAAAGCCAGCCTCGACTCCTTGCCGCTCACCTTCTTCATCACCCTCAACGCCGCCTACACCTCTATGCCGCAATGGTCGTACGGCTTCAAAATCGGCACTGTGAAGTTCCTGGGCTGGTATTTTAGCGCGATGACCAATTTCCAATACAAAGGTGCGTTCTCAACCTTCAGTCCCAACAGCCATTATGTGCTCACCGGCAACTCCAAGACCACTTACATAGGCGGCGAGGCCGGACTGGTGATCCGCCCCATCAAGTTGCTTTCCTGCCATATCGGGGCAGGTTTCGGTTACCGCTCCCTCAACTTCGAGAGCGACCAGGGCTGGCATAGCTTCGTGAAGAGAAACTATTACGGTCCCACGGTTTCTGCTGGGTTGATGTTGCACGTCAGCGGCTTTGTTTTTTCCACGGAAGCTACCGGTATGGTATATAACCTGAACAGGCTAAATGATACAAGGTGTGCCGTTGGCGTAAGGATTGGGATGGGGTATAGTTTTCCAATTGAGAATTGAGAATTGAGAATTGAGAATTAAGAATTGAGAATGATTTTGAGAAAGTTGACATATTTTGCGTTGCTGTTTGTTTTTGGCATTTTCGCAGCCATTTCCTGCGGAAAAGACCCTGTTTTCGAGCAGGGTGACTATATTTATGAAAACGACGATTTCACCCGTGTTGACAATGTCAACGGCATTATCATACATTGGGCGGATGATGTTGAAATCAGCGAGGAGCAGAAAACCGTAATCCGGAATCTGGTTGCCAATATGGTGCGGGTGGATGGCGGCACCTTCAAGATGGGCGCTCAGAGCTCCGACACGCAGGGCGACAACTATGACCCGGAGGCTGCCGACAACGAAAGCCCCGTGCACGAGGTGACCTTGAACAGCTACTATATCGGCCTGTATGAGGTTACTCAACTGGAGTGGCGCACGGTAATGGGCTACGAACTCGACTGGTCGGAACAGTATGGCAGAGGCGACGAGTTCCCGGCCTACAACGTGTCGCGGATGGACGCCCAGCAGTTTGCGGATCGACTGAGCGCGATGACACGGCTCCCTTTCCGGCTGCCTACCGAAGCCCAATGGGAGTTCGCGGCGCGCGGTGGTTCCTATACCCGGCATTATCGCTTCAGTGGCAGTAGCAGTGTGGATGATGTGGCCTGGCACAAGGGCAACACCGGCAGCATATTGCACCCTGTAGGCGAAAAGCAGCCCAACGAATTGGGACTTTATGATATGAGCGGCAACCTGTGGGAATGGTGCCGCGACACCTATGGTCCCTACCCCACTGCCCCGCAGACAGACCCTCTCGTCGAATCAGGAAGCCGGTATGTGCTGCGCGGCGGCGCGTGGACCTACCTCCCAAGCTATTGCCGAGTGACGTGCCGGGATGCATACAACGGTGAGGCCAGAAGTGTGTCGAACGGGATCAGGGTGGTGGTGAATTGAGAATTGAGAATTGAGAATTGAGAATTGAGAATTGTGAATTGTGAATTGTGAATTGAGAATTAAGAATGATAAATGTTGTGAATATGGATAATGCAAATATATATGGTTGTTTTCCTGTAGAGACGCGCCAGGGCACGTCTCTACTACATCGTTTGTTTGTTTTGGCTTTGTTTTTCGCCATTCCTCTCCTCCTGCACGCGCAGGATCAAGTGACCTTGCAGTTCACCGGAAAGAACCAGAACGGTGATTATGTACAATTGAGCGGTGTGGTGGTGGAGAACCTCAGCCAACATTGGCAGGAGGTGCTCTATTACCCCGACACGATCCTCAACATCGGAGTCTCCGGCATCGAAGAGACAGGCCTCGGAAACAAGGGCGTGCGGCTTTTCCAGAATGTGCCGAACCCCTTTGTCGGCGTGACGGACTTTGCCTTACAACTGCCAGAAGCATCAAATGTGCAGTTGGAGATTTATGACCTGAACGGCAGGATGGAGACCTCCTACAAAGGCACACTCGACCAGGGGACACACCTGTTCCGGGCGTGGCTGGCGACTCCGCAGACCTATTTGCTGAACGCCCGTACTGAGAATGGCGTGGTTCAGATTATGATGGTCAATGCGGGCCACGCCGGACAAATCCGCATCGAATACACAGGGAAAGGCGGTTCACTTAGGGTGGACAATCTGCATAATGGCTCTAAAGGAAACAGCACGATGCCGTTCCATTACGGTGACACGATGTCGTATGTGGGCAATGTACATCTTGCAGGCCGCGACTTTGCAAGCGTCCCGGTAGTGCAGGCTCAATACGGCTCGGAACTGATTCCGCTGATTTTCACGTTGCCGTTGCCGACGGGGACCACAGAAGCCGCCACGGCTATATCCAGCACCCAAGGGCAGCTGAACGGTTATGTAGTGGAGCATCCCGACTATCCTGTCACGGAGAGGGGCTTCCTGTTCGCAGATAACACGCAATTCAATGGTGCCGTGGAGTATTCAACCGGTGCTGGAAGCGGCCAGTTCCACTACACCGTCTCCAACTTGCAGCTGGCCACCCGTTACTACTATCAGGCATACGCCCAATCGGCTATGGGTATCACATACGGGGATGTGCTCTATTTTGATACGCAGGCGGAACTGCCCACCGTACTCACCTTGGATGTGATGGATGTCAAGGCTTCCAAGGCCACGGTCACGGGCAATGTGACGGCCACCGGCGGGGCGTACGTGACCCACCGGGGTGTCTGCTGGAGCACGGCACAGAACCCTACACTCAATGACAGCCATACCGATGACGGCAACGGCCTCGGTGTTTTCACAAGCCATATTACGGGACTGACACCCGACACCACCTACTATGTGCGCGCGTATGCCACCAACAGTGTCGGCACGGTTTACGGGGTAGAATTGACGTTTACCACTCAACCGCCATTCTACTGCGGTATTGACACACTGACCGATTACGACGGCAATGTCTATCACACGGTGGAGATTGGGCAGCAGTGCTGGCTGAAGGAGAACCTGCGCACCACGCACTACGCCGACGGAGCCATTATCCCCGTTGGCACGGAAGTCTCCGAAACCACAGCATATCGTTACTATCCGAATGACAACAGTGCTAATGTGCCCATTTACGGATATCTTTACAATTGGGCTGCGGTGATGCACGGTGCGGCCAGTAGCAGTGCCAATCCGAGCGGGGTGCAGGGCATTTGCCCTGAGGGCTGGCACGTGCCAAGCGAAACTGAATTGACGCAGTTGATAAACTTTGTGAGCAGCCAGAGCCAATATGGTTGTGGAGGGGACACCAGCAATATTGTCAAGGCGTTGTCATCCAGCACAGGATGGGATTTCTGTACCGGTGTCAACGCTTGCTTTGCAAACTACAATCACCCCCTCAACAATGCTACTGGATTCTCGGCTATACCTATAGGATCTGTTGGCTCAGGTTATTGCGAGTTTGTTTTTGTTAACTACAAAGAGTCTTGTTGCATACGTTCTAGTACAGAGCACTTCAGCTATGGAACGCATGGCGCGGCTACACTTGCAATAAGATATGACGGGATAAATATACACCCATATATTGTTTGCTATGCCACATCTGTCCGCTGTCTGCTCGATGATTCGGGTGTGGACAGTTCTATTGCGGTAACACCTTTGGTGACCACTGCCAAAATTGAAGACATCACCTCTACGTCAGCCAGGACCGGTGGTTTTGTCTCGGGAAGCGGTGGCACTCCCGTGACTTCGCGCGGTGTCTGCTGGAGCACTACGCCTAACCCCACCGTGAACAACGGCCACACCTTTGACGGTGATGGCACAGGTGGCTATACAAGCGGCATTGCAGGCCTGACGCCCGGCACCACCTACTATATGCGTGCCTACGCCACCAACAGCGCGGGCACGGCTTACGGGGAACAGCGGGTCTTCACCACCACTCACCCGATCAATGACAGCATTTTGATTGATGCCCAGACCTGTCCCGGTGCAGACACTGTGACCGATTATGACGGTAACATCTATCATACCGTGCAGATTGGCAACCAATGCTGGATGAGGGAGAACCTGCGCACCACGCACTATGCAGATGGCACAGAGATTCCAGCTGGTAATACAACTTCCAATACAACAGCTTACCGATATCCACCCCACGGCCACGAAAGTGAAGTGACCATCTACGGTTACTTGTACAATTGGATTGCAGTGATGAAAGGTGACTCGGCCAGCAACTTGAACCCGAGTGGTGTGCAAGGCATCTGTCCCAACGGCTGGCACGTGCCAAGTCAGACAGAATGGGAACAACTCCAAAGTTATGTGGGCAGCCAAGGTCAATACGTATGCGGTGGCGACAGCAATCAAATCGCCAAAGCATTGGCTTCTCAAGTGTGGTGTAGTACAAACAGTACATCCAATGCCTGTGCCGTGTACAATAATGTGAACGCCAACAATGCCACGGGGTTTTCTGCCCTTGATGTTGGTTATTTCAATGACTCTTTTGTTTATGGCGCGGCATATTTATGGTCAACTGTTAATCAGACTGTTTTCTGTCTGATGCCATCCCTTTCGACAACAGGCTTTGGCGGTGCCTTGCCGAATTACGGCTGTTCCGTCCGCTGCCTCCGCCATGACAGCAGTGCAATTGTTATTCCAAGTGTTACTACTGATACATTGAGAGACATCTTTTTTTCATCAGCCACTTGCGGAGGCTTTGTCGTTGAAAGCGGCTGGACGCCTGTCACTGCGCGGGGCGTATGCTGGAGTACTTCGCATAACCCAACCGTGAACGACAGCCACACCACCAACGGCAGCGGGACTGGAAGTTTTACAAGCCATATTGATAGCCTATACGCTAACACTACGTACTATGTGCGAGCCTACGCGACCAACAGCGTGGGCACGGCATACGGGGAGGAACGCAGTTTCACCACTCTGCCTACATTCTACTGCGGTATCGACTCGGTGACGGATTACGACGGAAATGTTTATCCCACCGTGGAAATCGGACAACAGTGTTGGATGAGGGAGAACCTGCGCACCACGCACTATGCTGACGGGACTGAAATTCTTGTAGGAAATCCGAATTCAACGTATCCAACTATCCCTATTAGACGGTATCTTTGTTCACCAGGTAATAACAATGCAAATGTGCCAGTTTATGGTCTATTGTACAATGGCTACGCAGCTTGTGGAACTGCATTAACGAATTTTTTTCAAGGAGTATGCCCAGACGGATGGCATCTGCCGAGTCAGAACGAATACGAGCAACTCACCAGCTATGTGGGTAATCAAAGTCAATATGTTTGTGGTGGCAGTAGCATTGCAAAATCGTTGGCTTCACCATCGGGATGGATAGGAACGTCATCCAATACCTGTTCCGTGAAATATTGTCCAGACGAAAACAATGCCACGGGATTTACCGCCGTTCCGGCAGGTGCCAACGGCAACGGCCTTGGTGATTCGTGTATAATATGGTCAAGAAGCCTGGAGGGTTTTAAACTTAAAAGCTTTGTTGTCGTTGATCAAACGGTTATTTTGAAATCCTTCATAGCTAGTAATAGGTTCTTGTCTGTCCGTTGCCTTCATAATGAATTATGGATAGACAGTGCTGATTTGGTTGTGCCTTGTGTCACTACCGATACGTCAAGCAACATCTTATCCAAATCAGCCACTTGCGGAGGCTTTGTAAGTGGGAGTGGCGGTTCATCTGTCACTGCGCGGGGCGTATGCTGGAGTACTTCGCATAACCCAACCGTGAACGACAGCCACACTTCTGAAGGCAGTGGCACAGGGCGTTTTTCCAGCAACATAAGTGGTCTTGCGACGGGCACAACCTATTATGTCCGGGCCTACGCCACCAACAGTGTGGGAACTGCGTATGGGGAGGAGCGTAGCTTCACCACAGAGACTTCTTCCGTTGCCCCAACTCAGTGATCGACTTGATGGCGACGTCTATCCCTTAAGTCCTTGGGCTTCTCTGTCCGCTGTCTCCGCGATTAGCGTGCGGCCTTCTGCCACTCGTACACCACGTTGTTCACCGCCACCATACGCTTCACAAACAGGGAATTGTAGTATGTGACGATTTGTTCCCTAGCGGGCTCGCATTGGGGATAGCGTCGTACAAGGTCATTCACCACAGCCTCCCGATGCCGTTCGCGGATATCATAATTGTTCTTGAAAAAGTCGGAGTTGGTATATTCCGCCAACTTGTCAATGGGCGACATCCCGCGAGACTCCGCCGCCCTGTTCCAGTTCCAAAAGGGCCGGAAAAGCGTGTCCACAGACTGCTCGATACTCTTTCTGACCTCTGCAGGGATTTGCCGGTAGATATAATCATCTGATGTTTTATCCGCCTCTTTGGCAGGCGTTTCTGTATGAACCACCTCTTCTTTCACAATTGGATCAACCTGAACCTCAATGGGTTCCGACACATTCTCAACAGACGGATCCTCTACAGGCTCGAAACCAGCATCCACTTGTTCAAAGGATTCAGTCGGTACGTTTTGCGTTTGGGGCCACAACAGCCAAGCGGCCGCCGCCACGCACAGCAAAACGGGGATGAAGATAGCAGGAAAGAGGCTTTTTCTGTGCTTGAGGCGTTGCAGCACCTCCTCTGCGTTGCCGAATCGCCGTTCGCGGTCGGGTTGCGTGCACTTGCGCACGACGCCACCGTAACCGTGCGGGAAAAGCTGCTGGAGAATAACACCGAAAGCGTATATGTCAGCGCGACAGTCCAGCGGCACGTTGCCGGCCATCTGCTCAGGGGCGGCGTACTTGTCGGAGCCCGCCGGCTGTTTCAGGATACCGTGCCAGTCGGTGTCGGCCAGCCCGAAATCGATGATTTTCACGTTGTGACCATTGTGGGTAATCAGGATGTTGTCGGGTTTCAGGTCACGATGAATAATCTGTTTACCGTGGAAATAAGCCATTGCCGAGAGTATCTCATTCACGATTTTCATCCGCAAGTTCCGCGACGGGTTCTCGGCCAGGAACTCCTTGAGCGTGCAGCCATCCACATACTCCATCACGATGCAGGGCCCCACTACAGGGTCGTGTTCCTTGCTGAAGGTGTGCGCGATGTTGGGATGGTCCAACTGCACCCCCAATTCAAACTCCTTGGTCAGCAGACTAGCATAGACCTCCTTGCGTTGGAATTCCGGCTTGAGCCCTTTCAGCACGAACCACTTGCCGTACCGTTGCGCTTTGAAGAGCCGGTTGAAGCCGTTGGAAGGGATTTCCGCATACGAGGTAAACACATCCGAGATTTTCTCGAAAGAGGAGGTTACGATTCCGGATGTGGACGACTCTTGCGATGACATAGTTGTGGATATCAGAGCATTAAAAAAGAAGCAGCAGGCAATTCCTACTGCTTCGTAAAACTTTCGGGCGGCAGGTCGGATTCGAACCGACGACCCACGGAACCACAATCCGGTACTCTAACCAACTGAGCTACAACCGCCATATAGTGGATGTCTCAAAAAGACGCGGCAAAAATACACTTTTTTTGAATATCCAAGGGCTTTTTTCTGAAATATTTTTTTTGCCCCGTTTTTTGTATCTTTGCCGCCTGATTCAAAATAATTACTATGGCAACTGTAAAACCCTCTATTCCAAAAGGAACCCGCGATTTCACGCCCACCGAGATGATGCGGCGCAACTATATTTTCGACACCATCCGCTCTGTATTCCACAAGCACGCCTACCTTCCCATCGAGACCCCTTCGATGGAAAACCTCTCCACGCTGATGGGCAAATACGGCGAAGAGGGTGACCGTCTGCTCTTCAAGATCCTCAACTCCGGCGACTTCACGCAAGGGGTTGACTTCAACGCCCCCGACGCATCCCCCAACAAGCTGGCGGCAAGGATTTGCGAAAAGGGACTGCGCTATGACCTCACCGTGCCCTTCGCCCGCTTCGTGGTGCAGCACCAGAACGACATAGCCTTCCCCTTCAAGCGCTACCAGATGCAGCCCGTCTGGCGCGCCGACCGTCCCCAGAAGGGACGCTACCGCGAGTTCTACCAGTGCGACGCCGACATCATCGGCAGCACCTCCCTCCTCAATGAGGCGGAACTCGTGGAGATCACCGACGAAATCTTCCGCAAGTTCGGCATCTCCATCACGATGAAAATCAACAACCGCAAGGTGCTCTCCGGCATCGCCGAGGTTATCGGCCAGGCCGACAAGGTCACCGACCTTTGCACTGCGATGGACAAGCTGGACAAGGTGGGTCAGGAGTGCGTCTGCAAGGAACTGCTGGAGAGAGGCATCCCGCAGGAGTCCATCGAACAGCTCAAGCCCGTGTTCTGCTTCGGAGGCGACAACAACGACGCGAAACTCGAGCAACTCAAGCAGCTGCTCCACACCAGCGAGATCGGGATGAAAGGCGTGGAAGAACTGGCCGCCGTGCTCGACTATGTCAAGGAGATGGGGCTCACCACCGCCCTTGAAATCGACATCACGCTGGCCCGCGGGCTCAACTACTACACCGGCGCCATCTTCGAGGTGAAGGCCAACGACGTGGCGATGGGCAGTATCTCCGGCGGCGGACGCTACGACAACCTCACGGGCATCTTCGGACTTAAGAATATGTCGGGCGTGGGCATCTCCTACGGCGCGGAACGCATCTACGACGTGCTCAACGAACTCAACCTCTTCCCCGACGCCATCCTCACTCCCGTCAAGGCCCTGTTCATCAACTTCGGCAAGGAAGACGAGAAATACGCTCTGCGCGGCCTGCGCGCCCTCCGCGACGCCGGCATCCCCTCGGAAATCTATCCCGACAGCGCCAAAATCGGCAAGCAGATGAACTACGCCAACGCCAAATCGGTCCCTTATGTCATTATGGCGGGCGAGAACGAACGGCTGAGCAATACCTACACGCTGAAAAATATGAACACCGGCGAGCAACAACAACTCCCGATAGAGGAAATCACCCGGTTGCTGCTTTAATATTCCAACCCCTTATCCCCCACCCTGACGAGCACTATGCCCAACAATTCAGCCCCATTCAAAGCAAAGCTCCGGCTTATGTGGCGCAAGATCAAGGACTTCGCCCAGTTGCGCGAGGACACCGACTACGAGGCCACCATTGACACCATATCCAAAAGTGTGGAGTTCCGCGGGATGAATATGTGGATTCTGGTGTTTGCCATCATCGTGGCTTCCGTGGGACTGAACGTCAACTCCACCGCCGTCATCATCGGCGCAATGTTGATTTCGCCGTTGATGGGGCCCATCAACGGCATCGGTCTCTCCGTGGGCATAATGGATGAATACCTGTTGCAGAAGTCCGTCAAAAACCTCGGCATTATGGTGCTGGTCAGTCTGTTGGCCTCTTTCCTGTACTTCCTGCTCTCGCCGCTCGGCGACGCGCAGTCGGAGCTGCTGGCGCGTACTCGCCCCACCATCTTCGACGTGTTCATCGCCTTCTTCGGGGGACTGGCCGGCATCGTGGCCACATCCCGCAAGTCACAGTCCATCACCGTCATCTCGGGCGTGGCCATCGCCACCGCCTTGATGCCGCCGCTCTGCACGGCCGGCTACGGCCTCGCCACCGCCCAGTTCAAGTATTTCTTCGGGGCCTTCTACCTCTTCTTCCTCAACTCCTTCTTCATCGCCCTCGCCACCTTCGTGATGGTCCGCTTCCTCTCTTTCCCCCAGATACAATATGTGGAACCTGGACGTAAACGCGCCGTCAAGCGCATCATCACCATATTCACCATCATTGTTCTGGTACCCAGTATCATACTGGCCATCGACGTGGTGCGTCAAGCCGCTTTCAACACCCAGGCCATCAAATTTGTGAACGACACCCAAGAGAGCGAACGTTTCCAGAACATCCAGATCGTCAACTCCGTCCGCGACTACCACGCCAAAGAACAAAGCGTCACCCTGTCGCTGGTGGGACGGCCCTTGTCGAAAAGCGAGATCACTGAATTGCAAAACTCGCTGCAAAACGAATATGGTCTCACACACACCAAACTGATTGTCAAGCAGACTGGCGAAGCCATTGACATCACCAAGCAGAACGAGATCATCGAGGACATCATCAACAAAAAGGACCTGCGCATCGACCAACAGGACTCCCTCATCAGCCAACTTCAAGGCCAGCTGAGTGCCGCCCGCAATGCGGAGACCCTCTCCAGTCAAATCGCCAAGGAGATCTATGTGCAATACCCCAACATCAAAGGGTTCGCCATCTCCGAAATGGAACAGTTCGACCCCAAAACCCTCGAGCACCACAGCGTGCCCATCGTGCTCATCCAATGGAAAGACGGGGGCACCAATCCCGCCGCCGAGAAGAAAATCGTGGAATGGCTCAAGGTCAGAATGGAGGTGGAAGAACTTAAAGTGATACATTAGACTTTTCTTTTAATCCAATCATAATGAATGACAAACATTTTCTTCCAATCACCAAGAAAGAGTTGGATTACTTGGGGTGGGACTATGTGGATGTCATCATTGTGAACGGCGACGCCTACGTGGATCACCCCTCTTTCGGGGCGGCGGTCATCGGGCGCGTGCTGGAGCGCGAGGGACTGCGCGTGGCCATTCTGCCGCAACCCAACTGGCAGGATGACCTGCGGGATTTCAAGAAACTGGGCAAACCCCGGCTCTTCTTCGGCGTCACCTCCGGCAATATGGACTCGATGGTCAACCACTACACCGCCAACAAGCGGCTGCGCAGCGACGATGCCTACACCGCCGGGGGCAAGGCCGGTTTCCGGCCCGACTACGCCACCACGGTCTATGCCCACATCCTGAAGCAACTTTTCCCCGATGTGCCTGTGGTTCTAGGCGGCATCGAAGCCTCTATGCGCCGCCTATCACACTACGACTACTGGAGCGACTCGCTCAAGCCCAGCATCCTGGCCGACAGCGGCGCCGACGTGCTGGTGTATGGAATGGGCGAGCGCCCTATCATTGCCCTGGCGCAATTGTTCCAGCACCCCGACTGGCGCAGTCATCTTTCCGAATGCCGCCAGATTGCATATATGGACAAGGATGGTGAAAACTACCGGCAAGCGCATTGCATCCGGCTGCACTCCTACGAAGCCGAGTTGAAAGACAAGCGCAAATATGGGGAGGATTTCGTCAAATTCGAGACGGAATCCAACAAACGCGAGCAAAGAATGCTGGTGCAACCCTACGGCGAGCAGGTGCTGGTGGTGCAGCCCCCCTACCCCGTGGCCACGGAAGCCGAGATGGACAGTTTCGCGCTCTTCGACCGGATGATGAACGCCCCGCACCCCAAGTACCTGAAACGCGGGGAGATACCGGCCTTCGAGATGATCAAGAACTCTATCACGATGCACCGCGGATGTTTTGGCGGCTGCAGCTTCTGCGCCATCTCCGCCCACCAGGGCAAGCAGATTGCCTCGCGCTCCGACGAGTCCATCCTCGCGGAGGTACGTGACCTCATAAAGCGTCCCTACTTCAAAGGGCACATCAGCGACCTGGGCGGGCCTTCCGCCAATATGTTCAGGATGGAGGGACACGATTTGGAGAAGTGCCGCACCTGCCCAAGACCCTCCTGCCTCACACCAAGCATCTGTCCAAATATGCAACTGAATCACAAGCCGTTGCTGAAGTTGTATGAAGCAGTGCGTCAGATAAACGGAGTGAAGCACGTCACCATCGGCAGTGGCATCCGCTACGAGATGCTGCTCAATGACGATAAAGAGGCGGACAAAAAAAACGGGCAGTCGCAATACCTGCAGGAGGTGGTGATGCACCACGTGTCGGGGAGACTCAAGGTGGCTCCCGAGCACACCGACCCTGAAGTGCTGAAGCTGATGCGCAAACCGGAATTCGACAAGTTCCTGATCTTCCTGGAGCGATTCAACCAAGCCAACCGGCAATGCGGGAAAAACCAGCAGCTCATCCCCTACTTCATCGGATCGCACCCCGGATGCACCATCGAGAAGATGGCGGAGTTGTGCGACATCACGCAGAAGCACCATCTCATCACCGACCAGGTGCAGGACTTCACCCCCACGCCGATGACCTTCTCCACGGCATTGTACTATTTAGGGTACAATCCTTACAACGGGAAAACGGTATATGTGCCCAAGCGGATGGAGGAGCGCAAGGACCAGCACATCTTCTTTTTTGCGAAGTTGCCGGAGAACCGCAAGCGCATCGCGCAGCTCACTTCCGCCCGAAATCGGCGGGGATCTCGCCCCAAAGGGGGGTATTCCACTTATAGATAGGATTGTCGTAGGTGTTGTTGCGCAGCCAGTTCTCGGCGCGCGTCATCATATCGAACAGTATCGCATTCTCCTCGGTGGGAAGGATGATAGACTTGTGTTTCTTATGGCGCACCCAGGCCATCGCCGTGATGCTGTCGGTGTAGATAGGGATGTCGAGGTTGCGCTGCTTGCAGAGGGCAATGCCGTGCACCAAGGCCAGAAACTCGCCAATGTTGTTGGAGGCGTTGGGGAAGGGACCTTTATGGAACCAGACCTCCCGTGTGGCCACATAGACGCCGCGGTACTCCATCATCTTCGTCACCGTGTTCCAGGCAGCGTCCACCGACAGGCTCTCCAGGATGGGCTTGGGAGCATCCTCCTTCAATATTTGCAACGAGATGCCGCTTGCCGTGGCCGGATGGTTGCGGTAATACTGCTCGTAACCCTCCCGAAAGGTCGAAACGGCAGCCTCCTGAGTCTCAAATGACTTGTACTTCGCCCCCTCGAAATGGTCCACCTGCTCCTTGCATTCGCCCCAATTGTCGTAAACGCCGGGCTTCTGTCCAGCCCAAACCACATAATACTTTTTCTTTGCTGCCATAATCGTCTTTATAATATTGTATTAGAGGGTTAGATGCCTTTTTCAAACATCCTGCCGAAAGGTCGGCATAATTGTGTATTTTTGCAGCGGCAAAACCGACAACAAAAACCTGCCGCAAAAGTAGTCTTAATTGAACGAATCTCAAAGTATGAAAAAAAGAATTTATCAACAATTTCCGCTTATTCTGCTTATCATCATATCTGTCAGCATTTTAGCCACTGGGTGTCACCGTCCTGAACGGCAACGCGAAACCATCAAGGTGGAGCACCAATTCCCCAACACAAACTGGACCTTCGAGGAACAGGTGCTGCACTTCGGATTTGACAATATTGACACCGTAAGTGATTTCAGAATAGAGTTTTACCTGAAATACGACACCACACTCGTCGCCACCGAGGAGATTCCCGTAAACATCACCATCACTGCTCCCGACGGTATGGAAACATTCGTCTCCAGCGTGCTCAACTTCGACCCCAAGCAGAACAAAGATATTACACCATTTTCACAAGGCAGTGTATGTTCTATGAAACTCGTGGCCTTCCCCCAGAAGCATTTTACGCAAAAGGGACGGTATGACATCTCCTTCTACCGCAAGATGCCCAAATACGACAACCTCGGATTTGAATCCTTAACCTTGAATGTTGTCCCTATCAAATAGGCTTCTTCTCCCCTGCCCTTCCTGTCGAATTTTAACATCTGTTTGTTAAAATTAAATTTATTCTAAATTTTTATTTAATCGTAATATAATTTTTCATATTTTTGCAGCCGAATAAAAATATGAACGATTATGTTAGTAAGAACATTCAGTTGTGCCCTGATGGGCGTGGCGGCCATCCACATCACGGTGGAGGTCAGCGTGGACACCGGCATCGGCTTTCATCTGGTGGGGCTCCCCGACAGTGCCGTAAAGGAGAGCCAGCAGCGCATTGAGACGGCGTTGAAGAGTTACAACTACCGGATGCCGGGCCGCAAGATTGTGGTCAATATGGCGCCGGCGGACATCCGCAAGGAGGGCTCGGCGTACGATTTGACCTTGGCCATCGCCATCCTGGCGGCCTCGGGCCAGATCAGCGGCGGTGACCGGCTCAAGGACTATTATATTATGGGGGAGTTGTCGTTGGACGGCACCCTGCAGCCCATCCGGGGGGCGTTGCCCATCGCGCTGGAGGCCCGCAAGCGCGGGATGAAGGCGCTGATACTGCCCGAGCAGAACGCCCGCGAGGCAGCCATCGTGCAGGGCCTCGACATCCTTGGGGTGAAGAACATCAAGCAGGTCATCGACTTCTTCGACGGCAGCGTTGCCATTACGCCCACCACGGTGAACATCGAGAACGAGTTCCGGCACAGTCTGAACAACTACGAGCACGACTTCAGCGACGTGAAGGGGCAGGAGAACATCAAGCGGGCGCTGGAGATTGCGGCAGCGGGCGGCCACAATGTCATCCTCATCGGTCCGCCGGGCTCGGGCAAGACGATGTTGGCCAAGCGGTTGCCCTCCATCCTGCCGCCGCTGACCTTGAACGAGGCGCTGGAGACCACCAAGATACACTCGGTGGCGGGCAAGATGAGCCGGTACGCCTCCTTGATTGCCGTGCGCCCGTTCCGTTCCCCGCACCACACCATCTCGGACGTGGCCCTGGTGGGTGGCGGCACGCACCCGCAACCCGGCGAAATCTCGCTGGCGCACAATGGGGTGCTGTTTCTGGACGAGCTTCCCGAGTTCAAGCGGCAGGTGCTGGAGGTGATGCGGCAGCCTCTGGAGGACCGTTGCGTCACCATATCGCGGTCGCAGTACTCGGTGGAGTTCCCTGCCTCCTTTATGTTCGTGGCGGCGATGAATCCCTGCCCGTGCGGCAACTACAACCACCCCACCATCGCCTGCACCTGCAAGCCCGGCGAGGTACAGAGTTATTTGGGGAAGGTCTCCGGCCCTTTGATGGACCGCATCGACCTGCACGTGGAGGTGGTGCCAGTCAGCCACGAGGAGCTGGCCAGCAGCAAGCCGGTGGAGAAGAGCGCCGACATCCGCAAGCGCGTGGTGGCGGCGCGCGAGATCCAGAAGGCGCGTTTCGCCAACCACTACAACATCTTCTGCAACGCGCAGATGACCAGCCGGATGGTGCGGCAGTACTGCATCATCGACGAGGCGGGACAGCAAATCCTCAAGGACGCGATGGACCGGCTCGGACTATCCGCCCGCGCCTACGACCGCATTCTCAAGGTGGCCCGCACCATCGCCGACCTCGACGGCAGCGCCGACATCGGGCTGGGCCATCTCAGCGAGGCCATCAATTACAGAAGTCTGGACAGGGATAATTGGGGGAAGAAGTAAATTAACAATCAAACTTGACATATATATCAAATGTTTTTGTATTTTTGCAGCGTAATGAAAAAGAAGACCACATTGGATATCATATCGAAGTCTCAGAAAACCACACTCTACTCTATCAGCTTTGAAAAGGACGGAACTACTGAATTTGAGAAGTTTGTTTCAGAGTTTGAATTGAATGCCAAATATAATTCAGACTACCAAAGAATTATAGCAGCATTGCAGGCGATTCTAGAAAAAGTACGAGAAGCTACCAAGAGGATCCGAAATTGTACGGTTATGTATTGGATTTGCAACGTTTCGAAATAATATTAAAAGATAATATAGAAAGAGGCTACATTAGCGTTGATGAAAAAGAACTTTGTGGCGCAAATAATATCATTTTTGAAATATGAAAAACAAACAAGAGTGGTTTGAAACTAAGGTTGAAAAGGTATCGCCAGAAATTATGGCTGAGGTGCAGTTGTCAGCGAGTATCGTCGCACGGATCGACAAAATCCTCAAAGAAAAAAATATGTCCCAGCGTGATTTGGCTCATAAGATGGGAAAAGACGAAGCTGTGGTATCGCGTTGGGTTACAGGATTTCCTAATTTCACCCTGCGTACACTTTCCCAAATATCCGAAGCACTTGGCGAGCCGCTCATCAAATTAGCCGAATAATTTCAGAACGAAATGCAATGGACCGCCTGGGCCTCACCGCCCGCGCCTACGACCTCATCCTCAAGGTGGCCCGCACCATCGCCGACCTCGACGGCAGCGCCGACATCGGGCTGGGCCATCTCAGCGAGGCCATCAATTACAGAAGTCTGGACAGGGACAATTGGGGAAAGAAGTGAGGATGCATAATTCATTCTGGTTGATTTTTGCTGTCAGAAAAGGAAAAAACGAATACTTGTATAATTTTTTTTTATACATTTGCAACCACCTAAAGCTGAAAAAAACTCAAATATGAATAGAGCCTTATTATTAACTGTTTTCGTGATATTCCTCACCCCGATTGCCATTGCCCAAATCCCATATTTCTGCGGATTTGAAGACACTGTTGAGAACAACAACTGGCAGCTTGGAGACGTGTGGGATATCAATCAGGCCCACATAGGCAATGCCGTTGCGTACAGCGGAAATAATTCCCTTTACATCTCTGATGACGGAGGCCTAACCAACAGTTACACTCCGGACCAAGGTGAGCCGTTTGCCTTCCGGGAAATATACTTCACCCCAGGATTCTCCAAGTATCAGATTGATTTTGATTGCAAAGGCGGCGGTGATATGCAGGGATTTATGAGAGTATTCTTAGGTAGTACTGCCGTAAGCGGTTTTTTGAGCGAGGCACCGTTTTGGACACACCACAGCATCACGGTGGACTCATCATTCGCCGGAATCCAACAACTGGGCTTCAAATTCACATACTACACCTACTTGAATCCTGCTGGTGCTATCGACAACATCTCCATAAAGGGCATCAACCATACTACTCCAGAGCAATTGTCCACAACGGACATCACCTCCCACTCGGCACGTTTGACGTGGCACTCCAGTTCCATTGAGGTACCTCAAACATATCTTTTAGCCTACCGCGCAGAGGCGAATACGGCATATACGGAAACTCTATTGTCAGCAACCGACACAGACTTCCAACTCACCAACTTGGCAGCATCCAATTGGTATGTCTGGAAAGTGAGAACTCAATATGCAAACAACGAATGGAGCGAGTGGAGCACTGAAAAGGCTTTCAAAACCTTGGCATCAATTCCCTATTTCTGTGATTTTGAAGATACTACGGAGAATAAAAATTGGACTATCCGAAACGGTGCGAACTGTGAATTTGACAACTACGGAGGGGTTTATTTTGCCCAGGATTACTATAACCGCTGGTTCATAGGCACTCCGTCAGCTGTTACCGACAATACGTTGTTATATATCTCCGGTGATGATGGTATCTCCAACACTTACAATTTTCAAGGCTATTCGTTTGTCTGGGCATACAGGGACATTTATTTTGAGCCGGGTTATGCTCAATATCAGCTCTCCCTGGACTTCAAAGGGATGGGACAAGATGGACAAGATTATGTTAAGCTTTTCCTCGACACCCCTGCCATTCCTCCTGTCGATTATTACCATTCCACTGTCACCTTTACCCAAATCGGGGTGGAGCTGAACCGGTCAGAGCAATGGACACACAAAAGCTTCACTGTGGATTCCACCCATTCGGGTGCGTAACGGCTCTACATTCTTTGGATCAGCAACAATAATACGGGTGCCAACCCTCCCGGTGCTATCGACAACATCTCCATCAATGTGCCGACTTGCGGAGTGCCCGACAACTTGACCTCTAACCCGCAAGACACTACCGCTATGCTCTCCTGGTCGCCTGGAAACATCGGCAACACGTCTTCTTACATCTTAGCCTACAAGACTTTGAGCGATTCTACATATACGGAACTGACCACACAGGACACTTTCCTCGCAATTCAAGGACTCATTCCGAACACCGATTATATCTGGCGTGTGAGGGCTATTTGTAGTGCTCCGGACACCAGCGAATGGAGTAGCGATGCGATCTTCACCACGACGCAACGGCTGGCACACCTACCCTATCTCTGCTCTTTCAATAATCCGAATGAGAATAACCTATGGACACTAGCAAACGGCTTTAACGAGAATCAGTGGGTAATAGGAAACGCCACTGGCTACGGTGACAACAATGCCCTCTACATCTCCAACGACAGCGGTACGACCAACGCCTACGATGTTTATTCCGCCGCCTCGGTTTGGGCTTACCGCGATGTCTATTTTGACGACAATTTCCAAGCATACCAGCTGTCCTTCGACTATAAGAGCATAGGACAGAACACTGCTGACTATATGCAGGTGTTCGTGGGCACTCCCACTATTCCTTCCGGCACGGCCATTCCGAACGGGGCAGTGCAACTCGGCGGACAGTTCTCCTACATCAACAATTGGGCTCACTATTCCTTCCTTCTGGATTCCACAAACGTCGGAGCGCAGCGGATCTATTTCTTGTGGGTCAACAACAACTCTATCGGGGTGCAACCTCCAGCCGCTGTGGATAATATCACCATCCTCGGACTGACTTGTGTCACCCCTTCTGAGCCAGTGGTAACGGACATAACGGACAACACCGTGACACTCAGCTGGTCACCGAATCCGGTTTGCACTGCCGCCTCCTACACGGTGAGCGTGCGACAGGCGGAGAGCACCACAACCTCTGAATACACGACCACCGACACGTTCTTGACCATTAGCGGACTCACTCCATCCGCCGCTTACTTCTGCAAGGTGCGCGCCAACTGCTCCAGCAGCGACCAAAGCGGATGGAGCGGCGATGTGTTCGTCCGGATGCCGGCTGATTTGCCCTTTATTTGCGACTTTGAGGATTCCGGCGAGCGCAATGCTTGGCAAACCGTGAATGGAAACTATACAAATAAATGGTATATTGGCGAGGCAGTTGACAATGGCGGTGATTATTCCTTATACATATCCAACAACGGGGGTGTATCAAACGCTTACTCCAATTACAGTTCCTACGTATGGGCTTATCGTGACATCTATTTTGATCCTTCTGATTCCGTCTATTCCTTGTCATTCGACATTCGAGTGGCAGGTGGAATCTATAGCGATATAGTCGCTTGCATAGGTGTTTATATCGGAAGTCCCGTTACCCCTAACGGTTCCACAATACCTTCTGGTCTCACTATGCTGGACGATGGGCTTAGCGGAATGCCTGCTTGGACAACCAAGACCTACACGCTAGACCACTCTTACGCAGGTCTGCGACGACTCTTTTTTTACTGGGTGAACACAAGCTATTCAATTTTAAACCCGCCAGCCGCCATCGACAACATCAACATTGTGGGTACTCCCTGCACCAGAGTTCCTTCCGGACTGAGCGCGCAAGTAATGGACACGCTCGCCAACTTGTCGTGGACATTGTCTAACGGCAGTGCCGATTCTTATACCGTTGCCTATAAACGACAGTATGATAGCGTATTTACATACATTACCGTATATGACGAGCATACCACCATAGGAAACCTCACTCCTATGACCACCTACATTTGGAAAGTGCGGGGGAACTGCAACGTTGACGACCACAGTTTCTGGTCGGCTGAAACGACGTTCCAAACGCCGATAAACACTGCACGCATACCATATATTTGTGATTTTGAGGATGTGAACGAAAACAACCAATGGAGGTTTATCAACGGCAACTTTACTGACAATTGGCACATTGGAGGTGCAGTGAACAACGGCGGCACTCATTCGCTATATGTTTCCAACGACAATGGTGCCACAAATGCCTATACACTCAACCGCCGCTCATTGATTTGGGCTTATCGCGATATCTATCTGGATCCCAGATACTCCGACTATGAGATTTCCTTTGACTGCAGGGCATTCGGCGAATTATATAACAACCATCCCGTTGACTACGCGAAGGTATTCTTGGGACCGCCCACGACGCCAGGCACCACTTCTTCCGTCTCAATTATTGTTGTCCCTAATGGTGCAACCCAAATAGGCGATGTCATCTACTTGGATTCCACCTGGCACAATGTCAATTTTAGCCTCGGACCGAACTTTTCGGGGCTGCAACGCCTCTACATTTTGTGGCGCGATAATGGGCTTTCGGGTACTAACCCGCCAGCGGCCTTCGACAACATCTCCATTTTGCCAGCGGACTGCGGAAAGCCTTACCAAGTTGCTGTTTCGTCAGTGGCGGATGTTTCTGCGAACTTGAGTTGGTCGAACGTTTACCAAGCTGCCTCCTACAAGATTGCTTACCGCGAAATATCCGATACCGTTTACACAGAACTCACTTGCACAACACCTCATCATTATTTGACTGGGTTGACACCTATGACCACGTATATCTTAAAGGTCAAGGCATTGTGCGATAGCGCGACAGAGGGCGTTTGGAGTGATGAGGTTATGTTCACTACGACTCAAGTCTATGCTACCATCCCCTATTATGGCAGCTTTGAAGATGCCAATGACAATGCGCATTGGACGTTGCAGAATGGAACCTCCACGAACAAGTGGTATATTGGCGCGGCGGTACACACCGATGGTGATTCCGCATTGTATATTTCCAACGACGGAGGCGTATCGAACGTCTATACGCCTGCTAGTGGGTCACGGTCTTGGGCGTATCGGGACATTTTATTAACTCCAGGTTATTCGAGCTACCACATCTCATTCAAGGTGCATAGTTGGTACCCCTACGATGGCACTCCATACAACAGTATGAGAGCTTTCTTTGGCACTCCCAGTGAACCGTCGGGTGAAGATCAGCCGGCTGGCACCATATCATTGGGCGGTTATTATCACAGAAATTACGATTGGACTGAGTATAATTTCGATTTAGACGCCTCATTTGCCGGTATTCAGCGCCTCTACTTCCTTTGGAAAGACCTTAGGGATGGCAATAATTTGGATTGTAGTCGTCCAGCGGCCATCGACGAATTGTTCATCGGAGGCTCCGAGTGCACCACTCCATCCGATTTAAATGCGAACGTGATTTCCTCTTCTGAGGTAATGCTATCTTGGTCTTCCGATCAAGGTCTGCTGGATTCTTACGGCTATTATATGATTGCCTATCGGACAACAACTGACAGCACCTGGACGGAGACCACCGTTCAGGATACAACGCTTGTTCTTACTGGCTTAACCTCTTCCACAAATTATGTTTGGCGTGTAAAATCTTTTTGTTCAATTAATTATGAAGGATACTGGAGTAACGAATCCTTCTTCTCCACCGAGGCGGAAGTGGCCACTTTGCCTTACTTCTGCGGATTTGAAGATGCCAACGAAAATCGCGAATGGCGATTGTTGAACGCAGATGTAAACCAGTGGCATATCGGACAGGCGGCTCACCAAACTGGCGACTACGGATTATATGTGTCCGAGGACAACGGCGCAACCAACTCCTACGATGTTTACGGCTCTATGAGCAATTCTTGGGCTTATCGTGACATCTACTTCACCCCCGGATATTCTGAATATCAGATTGCTTTCGACTTCCGTGGGCTCGGCAACCCCGGCAACGACATCACCCGTGTCTTCCTCGGCACTCCCGTTGCCGTTCAAGCCAATACAACTTACACAATTACAATTCCTTCCGAATTAGAGGAACTCGGTACTGGACTGGATAGCGACACCAACTGGACTAGCCACTCATTCACGGTTGATTCCACGCACGCAGGGCACCAGCGCCTCTACTTCCTCTGGAGCAACGATTACTATACAGGCACGAATCCACCGGGCGCAATCGATAACATTGTAATTTACGGTGGCACTTGCGCCGCACCTTACGCGCTCACTGTGGATTCAATCTCCCGAAACAGTATCAGCATCAGTTTTACCCCCGCCAATGCCGATGACCAAAGCTGGGAAGCCGTCATTATGGAAGCCAGCCAACCTATTGACGCCACGCAAATCGTCACGCTGACCAGTACATCAAACACCTTTTACAATTTGGTCGATGACACTCCTTATAGCATTTATGTTAGGACGAACTGTGGCGATGGCTATAGTTCGTGGTGCAGTGCCAACCAACGCACCGACTGCGGGTTGATTACTTCTCTGCCGTACGAAGAGACCTTTGACACTTATGGTACTGGCGGTAATATGAACGGCAACTCCGCTTTCCCGAGATGCTGGAGCCGTCTCAGCACTTCATACATTATCTACCCGAGACCGTTTATCTACGCTATAGGATCCTACAGTGCACCCGGTTTACTCTACTTTCAGCCCAGCAACGGCTACGAAATCGCTATCTTACCCGAATTTGACAACTCTATTTCACTTAACACATTGCAAGTGTCGTTCAAGTTCAAAGCCATCACGTCTGCTGCTAACTCAACACTGATGGTGGGCGTGATGACCGATCCTGATGATTACTCTACCTTCCTGCCAGTGGACACCGTCTATCCGAATTCTTTTGCACCAACTTCGTGGATCGACAAGGTTGTCAGTCTCGCCTCCTACACAGGATCTGGCCGCCACATCGCCTTTGCGCAAGAGCATTACGGCAATCCACTCTCTGCTGTAGGCTTGGACAACGTGGTGGTGGATTACATTCCTTCGTGTCCTTCACCCACCAATGTGGTAGCCACCGCGGTGAACTACAGCAGTGTTTCTGCGGATTGGCAGCCGAGCGGCACGGAAACGGCTTGGCGTGTGGTGGTAATTCCTTCGGGCACTGCACCTTCGACAGGCACTCCTATTCTGACGACAAGTCATCCCATCACCATCGGCAATCTGATAGACAACACAATCTACAATGTTTATGTACAAGCCGATTGCGGCAATGGAGATGAGAGCCCCTGGAGTGTTGCCACACAGGTAAAGACGCCTTGCGCTCCTGTGAGCAATCTGCCTTATACCGAGAACTTTGACGACTATGCTTGGATGAACACCTCGGTCGTAAGACCCGACTGTTGGAACTTCCCCGTGACATACGCCGATTGCCCCAGAATCGATTGGAACACTTACGGGTATTACGGTATGGAGAGCAAGGCGCTGCTCTTCAATTCCGACACGTCAGTGTCTGCTACAGCCGTCACTCCTTCGTTCGACGTGGATGTTCATTCGCTTCGTATGCAGTTCAAACTCTCCGCCGACCACGAGAACATCGCCGGTTGTATGGAGGTGGGTGTGATGAGCGACCCGAACGACCTCTCCACTTTCGAGTCTGTGCAGGTCTTCTCCATCGCTCAATCTGATATCTGGCAAGAGGTTACGGTTGATTTCCGACACACCGCGATGACCGGTACCGGCAAATATATCGCCTTCCGACAGGTGGGCACACATTCCTCGAATATGGCGATGTGGATCGACAACATCGTGATTTATCAAGCATCCGATTGCGACGCACCAACTGCATTATCTGCATACGACCTCTCGCCCACATCGGCCACCATCAATTTCGAGCCTTCAGCAAGCACATCCTCACAATGGGAATATGTGGTCTGCGACGTGAATGTCTCCCCGGACTCTCAAACTGCGACATCGGTTTCAGACACCTTTTTCAACCTCTCTAACCTGATTTCAGGAGAGTCTTACGATATTTACGTACGAACTGTATGCGGAACGAATAATTATTCAGATTGGTCTGAGCCACTGACAATCACTACAGATTGCGGAGTCATTGAACAACTACCTTATACTGAAGCTTTTGACAACTACGGCACCGATAGTGAAACGGCCTTCCCCGACTGCTGGCGTCGTCCCTTTACATCCGCATCCTACTCATATTATCCTATTATTTCGTCAGGAACCTCTTACAGCGGCATCGGTTCGCTGATGTTCTTCTCCAATTCCTTCTACGACGGATGGGCCATCGCTCCCGCACTCGCTCCAGAAATAAACCTCGACAGCATCCAATTAGAGTTCAAGTATTACCAAGATACCAATGCTGTTCCCGGCTGGGATACTATGTTAGTGGGTGTTATGAGCAGCCCATACGATGAGACCTCTTTTATGCCAGTGGACACCATAACGCTGCAGACGTGGGGTGTTTGGGAATCTCACTCTGTGATTTTCGACATCTATCCCGGAATCGGAAGGTATGTGGCATTCCGTTATCACTGCCCTGCCTACTTGGGACGAGTATTCATCGACGACGTGGTCTTTTCCAAGAGGCCGGTCGGCGTGACCGAATATGAATTGGGCTCCTATCTGCATATCTACCCCAATCCCACAACCGGCAAGTGTACAATCCGCAACGAGCAATATGTGATGGAACGCATCGAAGTGTACGATGTATTCGGAAAGCAATTAAATACATTGCAAATAAATGACTATCAAATAGATATTGATTTATCCTCCTATGCTTCCAGTGTCTACTTCTTGCGTGTTTTCACCAAACAAGGGATAGTCACCAAGCGGGTGGTGAAGAGGTAATTCCTTTAGAATATTGTAAAAGACATTATCCTCGCCGCGTATCAGCGGAATACTACACCTAGCCGCTATCTTAACAAAAGCACTCCACTATCCTCTCCAACCACTCTTTGTCAACATCATCGAAGGTGCTGAGAAATTCGCTGTCGATGTCGAGCACAGCAATGATTTCGCTGTTGCGGAACACGGGCACCACGATTTCGCTTTGGGAGGCGCTGCTGCAGGCGATGTGGCCCTTGAACTGATGCACATCGGGCACCACGAGTGTGCGCCGCTCCTGCCAGGCAGTGCCGCACACTCCCCTGCCGCGGGCTATGCGCGTGCAGGCCAGCGGCCCCTGGAACGGGCCCAGCACCAGCTCCTCCCCTATCACCCGGTAGAAGCCGGTCCACCAAAAATGGAACGCTTCGTGAATGATGGCCGACAGGTTTGCCATCAGCGCGATGTCATCGGTTTCGCCCTCCGCCAGCGACTGCGCCTGGCGCAGCAGCAAGTCATATTTCTTCACTTTTTCCGTCATCATATCCCTTGTTAGTTTATAATATGGATAAAAAAAACCGAACTTGATACAAGTCCGGTTGATTTTTGTAGCGAGTAGGAGATTCGAACTCCTGATCTTCAGAATGAAAATCTGACGTCCTAGGCCAACTAGACGAACTCGCCAACAAGTGTCATTTTGACGCGGCAAAAATACACTTTTTTTCGTTCCCTCCGTTTTGTGGAGAAAGAAAAAATATTACTCGCCGTTTTTGTCTTGTTCAAACCTGAATCCCAGGCGTTTACCAGTGCGAATCAGGTTCTGATCCTCGATTTGCAACATATCGTTGACCGAAATTATCTTGGTTTCTTCGTAATCCGGCACCAACAAATCGAAGTTTATCGTGTAAGTTATCGCAGATTTCAATATCTCCTGCACGGATTCCTTGTTGATTTTGTTGCTGCTGAAGTTATTGAGCACCTGCGCCAACTCGCGCTTGCCTTCAATATAATAATGTCCCTCCTTGTTGATCAGGATACGGCCGATCATATAACCGAGGTCGTTGATACGGTTGTACTTGAACGAGTCGCCGAGAAAGTTAAATATCTGTATCATACCGCAATAGGAGCGGGTCTTGTCCTCCTTGATGTAGGCGGAACGCATCACCTCGTGGTCGCGCGAGAACTCAAAAATGTTACTGTGCATCAAGAACACCAAGACGTCGCCCGCGAACTTGAGCTGGAACTGGTACTGGGTCTTGTTGTCATAACGGACAGGAATGTCCTCGTGGTCATCCGCATAGTTGACACGGTAGAAATCTTCGAAATTTTTAGAGCATTCTTTGAACAACTGCATCGTCTCCAACGTGATAGCAAAGATGTCTTGCTTCAGTTGTCCTTTGGTAATCAATAGATTACAGAGAGAATCATCCATATATGGTCATTTAGAATTAGGCAGCAAAGATACAAAAAAAAGAAATAGCGCCAATAACACTCTTCATTAATGACAGAATAAGCAGCAGCCATCCCATTCCCTGTCATTCAATGTGACAAAATGGCAGACAATCCCTTCTTTTGTGGCAAAAACCGAGAATAAACAGTTTGGCACAGATTTTGCAAAACCATAGCGCCTCAAAAAAGTGCAAATTCAATAATTATAATAACAACTAAAAAACACAGATTATGAAATGCAACATTAAACCCCTAGCAGACAGAGTTTTAGTTAAGCCTGCCGAAGCCGAGCAAAAGACTGCCGGCGGTATCATCATCCCTGACACCGCGAAAGAGAAACCCCAAAAGGGCACCGTTGTGGCCGTGGGACCCGGCAAAAAAGACGAGCCGATGACTGTCAAGGTGAAAGACACCGTCTTGTACGGCAAATATTCCGGCACCGAAATCCAACTGGACGGCGAGACCTTCCTCATTATGAAGGAGAGCGATATCTACGCGATTTGCTAGTTAGTGAACAGTGACGAGAGACTAAAGACCGGAGAACATAAATCCATCGTCTAAAGGTCTACGGTCTATGGTCTAAGGTCCAAAAAATAAAAGAATAACAATTAAAAAACAACTACAACAATGGCAAAAGAAATAAAATACAACTGGGAAGCCCGCGAGGGTTTGAAAAAGGGTGTTGACGCATTGGCCAACGCTGTGAAGGTTACACTGGGTCCGAAAGGCCGTAATGTCATCATCGACAAAAAGTTCGGTGCGCCGCAAATCACAAAGGACGGTGTGACGGTCGCCAAGGAAATCGAATTGAAGGAACCCATTGAGAATATGGGCGCACAGATGGTGAAGGAGGTTGCCTCCAAGACCAACGACCAGGCTGGCGACGGCACCACCACCGCCACCGTTTTGGCACAAGCCATTTTCAACACCGGTTTAAAGAACGTCACCGCTGGTGCCAACCCGATGGAACTGAAGCGCGGCATCGACAAGGCAGTCGCCACCATCGTGGAGAACCTCAAGGGACAGTCAGTGGAAATCAACGACAGCCACGAGAAGATCGAGCAGGTGGCCACCATTTCCGCCAACAACGACAGCGAAGTGGGCAAGGTCATCGCCGAAGCTATGCAGAAAGTGAAGAAAGAGGGTGTGATCACCATCGAAGAGGCCAAGGGCACCGACACGAACGTGAAGATTGTGGAAGGTATGCAGTTCGACCGCGGTTACATCTCCCCCTACTTCGTGACCGACACGGAGAAGATGGAAGCCGTTTACGAGTCCCCCTACATCCTGATTTACGACAAGAAAATCAGCAATATGAAGGAATTCCTGCCGATTTTGGAAAAGATTGTCCAAACCGGCCGTCCTTTGCTCATCATCTCTGAAGATGTGGACAGCGAGGCTCTAGCCACCCTGGTGGTGAACAGACTCCGCGGTGGCTTGAAGATCGTGGCCGTGAAGGCTCCGGGCTTCGGCGACAGAAGAAAAGAGATGCTGGAAGACATTGCCATCCTCACCGGCGGCACCGTGATTTCCGAAGAGAAGGGCTTCAAGCTCGAAGACGCCACCATCGAGATGCTCGGCACTGCCGAGAAGATCACGGTGGACAAGGAGAACACCACTATCGTGAGCGGCAAGGGCGACAAGGAGACCATCAGCGGACGTATTGCCCAAATCAAGGCCCAAATCGAGAAGAGCACTTCCGACTACGACCGTGAGAAGCTGCAAGAGCGTCTGGCCAAGTTGGCTGGCGGCGTGGCCGTCATCTACGTGGGCGCTGCTTCCGAAGTGGAGATGAAAGAGAAGAAAGACCGTTACGATGACGCTTTGCACGCCACCCGTGCTGCTATCGAAGAGGGTATCATCCCTGGCGGCGGCGTGGCTTACATCCGCTCCATCAACAGCCTGAAGGGTGTCAAGGGTGAGAACGAAGACCAGATGATCGGCATCGACATCGTGCGCCGCGCTCTGGAAGAACCGCTTCGCCAAATCGCCTCCAACGCTGGCAAGGAGGGTTCCGTCATCGTCAATGCCGTCAGAAAAGGCAAAGGCGACTTCGGCTACAACGCCCGCCTCGACCAGTTCCAGAATATGATCGAAGCCGGTGTCATCGACCCGACCAAGGTCTCCCGTGTGGCTCTCGAAAACGCCGCATCCATCGCCGGTATGCTGCTGACCACCGAGTGCGTCCTCTCCGAAATCAAGGAAGAGACCCCGGCAGCTCCGATGGGTGGTATGAATCCTGGAATGCAAGGAATGTACTAATTCATTGTTTTATCTAACTGTTTATACGGACGGGATGGCCGAATGGCTGTCCCGTTTTTTTATATTTTATACATTATGAATGCAACATCTGCTCTTTTTCTATTACAGTTTCTATTGATTATTCTTATCAACAAATTTGATTGTGCTCGTATTGGTTGTTATTTTTTTAGGGAGAACATTTGATGTGTCTTCCCAAGCCAACACCTTCCCTGAATCCAATCCTACGGGATCACAATATATTCCACTATTTACAAAAACTGTAATAGCAACAATAATGAGATCTATTTCATCCTCTGATAACAACCAGGAAGCATAACTTATATGGCCAACTGAAAATTGAGGTTTTACATTATTTCCATTATCAGTTTTAACCTGTGTTTTGTTTATTACTTTTTGCGGGAACACAATCCCCCTTTCTTCACACTCTTCTTTGGTTGGTTGAAATGTTATGGCGATGTTTGTACTTTTATCAAGTTTTGGCACTTTAGGGTCAATTGTTCTCGCTTCCTTGTTTTTTCTATGCCACGTTGAAAGGTTTATTCCGTGGTCCGATAACCTCAATCTCAAAAGGCCACCATTGGGCAATGCATAATCTTGATAGCTTGAAATATTTTCAAATTTCAGACAAAGAGATTGCAAGGCTCTCTCTATTATCACCAATGACCTAAACATTTTTTTCAATCATTAATTATATTAAAATAGATTTTTGTATTTTTGCAGCGAAATTATGCGACCATCGGCGAAGACAATGGAAAGCCTGAAAATGGTGGACTATCTGATGGTGCTATGTGCAGAAAAAAGCATAAGACAAAGCAAAAGGGTGAGTAATCACTCTTTTTCTTTTTATGACGGGGACCAAAACGTGGCCATTCACCACTTGGATTCTGTTTCATTCAGTTTATGCTCTTTTTTTTCCTAAACCAACTATTGCAATTACTTAACAACAGGATAAGGGGAATGTGCGACGCACACTCCCCTATCCGAATCAAACATTATGAACAAATAACCTATGGGACTGAGACCACAGGGGAAATCTTTCAACGATTCACACATTTATATACAGACACAGGCCTACCTTCCGACTTTACACGCACCACATACACACCTGCAGGCAGACCCTCCAATGAGACCGCCTGGACCGACGGCACGCTCTCCGTACGCAACAAATGTCCCGCCAAGTCGAAAATCTCAACTTCAACGTTTCTGTCACCGCCATTGAATGTCTCGTACTCCTTAAGAATGCCGGCACCACCCGTCGCAGGGGCACTTACCACTGTCAATCCAGCATTGTTCTCCACTCTGACCGCAACTCTCGGGGAAGCCATCGCCAAGAGTGGCATCTTAACCCAGCAGGAGGTGCTCAAGCCAAGAGCCACCCACCTCAACCTGTTGTAGAGTCCGTCTCCCGTCACCAGTGCATAGGAATAACCCTTTATCCCGGAATGGGGATCGGAAGAGGCATTCCAAGAGAACAAGACCTTGCCTTCTGCCGCACACGTTCTGCGAGGCACCTCCCTTACCACGATTGACGAAGGCGGCGTATAATCCACTTTCAAGAATTTCTCGGCCAGCGACGAGAAACGTCCGGAGGCATCCAGCACCACGGACTTGACTTTGCAAGCGGGCTCCCCGGCCAATGCCTGTCGCCGCACATCACGGGAATCCCCGGCACCCACTGTCAGCATTACCGAATCGGCTCGGGAAATATAGGAGCGCACATTGTCAATTCTCACCGATGATCGAATTGTGGCAAATCCCACATATTGTCCATTGGCGTAAGGCGACACCCCGGCATCTGAGCCGGCCTGCAGCATCAATGTGTTGTGCCGGAAGACAAGAATCCCGCCATCATATCGGCGCCAGACCACCCGTATCAGATAGGACTGTCCATAAGTGAAATACACCGTACCGTTTGACGCCAACAAGGTACTGGCGCCCTGCTCCGACTTGAACAGGCTTACGCTATGGCCAGGCTTGTCAAACACAAGCTTATAACCCGAAAAACCAGCGTCATTCACATCCAAAGCATTCGCCCCGAAGAAAAAAACAGCCTGATCTCCCGACTCCATTGAGAGATAGAAGTCGAAAAGTACCGCATCCGAGAGCGATTGGTTCAAGGCTGCCGCTATTGCAGTATAAGAGAATGTGTCACACGTTTGTTGCAGAGCATCGGAAACAACACTCCACCGACCATCCGAATTCCACACCGATGTGTCAAGGATTCCGACAAAATTGTCACACAGAAATCCTTTTGAAACATTACCAGACCAACGGTCGCCCTCCTTTTCAATCACTTGATAGAAACGGTTTTGGAGCGCCACGTCGTCAGAATCCCGGAAATGCAGGACGATATCGCGGGTCACCCACTGATTCTCATTCCAGACAATATGGGTGGAAGGGGGCTGGCAATCGTCCGGCAATGTCGTCGGGAAACAGGCGTGCCAGGACGCCTGCCATCCGGCGCGTGTGGTGGCACAATCGGATCGGAACTCCACCAGAATATACTCCCCCCGCGCCACGACTCTGCCCGGACTTCGGGTATTCCATCTGCCCAGTTTGGGCGCGTATGGCGTGTTCCCTTCGTAAATCCACATAAAGTCATAATCCGGTTCCAGATCGAATTCGGTAAAATCCAGCACGATGCTGTCCGCCCCAGGCACCCATATCAGAGTCAGCCGACGCTCATCGTTGCCATAGTTGGCCAAAGGTCCGCCCGAATCTACAAAGACTCCCGACGTGTCGAAAAAGTAATCCGCTGTAGTGATGGGATTCAGCAGCTTGTAGTAGTAGTTCCAGTCCCAGAAGGGCCCGGGATCCGTATGCGACTGATTCGGATAGTGCTGGTGACCGCGGATATGGATGCACGACGTAGCGCCACCCTGACTATGCAGTCCGGCATTCAGGGCTGTGCCGTCATCCAGTGTATCCCGGTAGAAGGTGCGCAATGGATTGATATTGGGGCGACGGGAGCAGATATCGCGCACCAGGGCCGCAGAAGAGTGGTACATAACAGTGGTAAAGTAGCTGTAGATATTGCCATAGGCCTCGTGCTCTATGCCGATGGTGTAGCCGTTCTCGCTGCCCACGTGCCAAGCTTTGTCCGCCTCCGCCACCATTTGTGTTACCTGCCCGTCGATGGAGCGTATCACATAGTGGGCAGAGGCTCTGGCATTGCAGTTCTGGAACCAAGCGATAGAACCGGCATACGTGCCCGACGTATAGTGTATGGTCACGTTGGAGGGCATTTGCGTGCGGCCTGACGTGTAGTTGCAGGATGCTGCCGGGCGCCATATCGCATCGGGGTAATCCGCCGAACGGACCTCCCCCACCCCTTTGTCAGTGGGCTGTTCCAAGGTGACGGAGGATTTCCTCAACCACTTCAAGTTATTGCCAAAGAGAGCATCCCAATCTACCTTCCGCAGGGGCGTTCCCAAGACGGATGATGTGGAATCTGCCAGGAAAAGGCAAATGGCATAGAGCGAACTCATCATAGGATAGAGCTCAGGATGGCGTGTCATATCCCAATTGGGCACTCCCTGGAGACACAATTCCCGTACCGTGAACTCGCCGAGCGGCAGTTCCGAGAGCTCCATCAAGACCGGAAAAATGTCGCGGAGGGTGTCGCCGCCGGAGCCATATTCACGCTGCAAACGGCTGAACGCCTGAGCGTACGCCAGAATGGAAACACGACGGTCGCTCAGAAGCGCACTTTCAGTGACTTCCGACAGCGCGGCCACTTTCCGCAGGTTCTCACGGAACACGCCCTTCCCGTGCCGCGTGAGCCCCATCACCCCGTAAAGAAGCGGCGGAGATGCTGTGTCCCATTCTGACGTAACAGCAGGCGACAAATCATTAAATCTTGAATATGTGAAAGAGACTGCCTCCAATATTCCTCTCGGAATCGAAGGATAGAGGCCGTATGCCTCTTCAAAAAAGGGTTTCAGTCTTTCATAGTCCTTCACCAGGGTCCGAAGCACCTGTTCCGAACTTTGTTGCTCCCTTTTCAACTGAAAGTTGTCGTTAGACAACTGCGCCCTGAGGGAGCAAAGAGGCACCAGGCCCCATAGGAGCAAGAGCGCGACGCGAGTATGTATCCGATGTATCATTGCGTTTGATTTTAAATTCGGCGGCAAAGATACAATCAAAACAAACTTTTGTCAATAGTTTATTACATAATTAAGAATTATTAAGAAATCAACACTTTCAGCAACAAATTTATTTTATTATAAATTAGCCACTTATATTTATTCTTAACAAATTTATGTTAAATCACGTTTTAACAAATTATTGTTAATTTCAAGATTCCGTATCGGATTCCTTCGCGTTAAGGTTCTCCATAAAGTTGTTCTCAAGGAAGGAAAAACGGCGCAAGGCGTAACGCGAAAACATCAGGAAGAGCACGATGGCAATGGTGATAAGAACTAACAACCACTTGGTGTATTTGAAAAACTTGATCAGGATGGAGGAGACGAAGAAGGCGGCAATGACCATCCGGAATAGGGTCCACACGGTGATCACAATCACATTACCCTTGCTTTTGCGTGCCATATCCGAATAAAGCTGCCGGGTTTTCTGGTTATTGTGAGTAACCCCGAAAAGGAAGGGGGTGATAATCAGCAGCGAAATAACGGCACCTATAATATTATATAGCGGATGCGGCAATTTCTGCACAATCTCGAACTTATTCAGGAAGGGCAAAGCGTAGTCGAAGAGAAACACCAGCGTGGCGAAACTGAGGACAGAGAATATTATCACTCTAGGGAGGGAATAGGTGATGATGCTTCCCCAGTTCTTGTTGCCCGTCTTCTTGCCCAACAGGCTATATTCATCCATTTGGACCTTGATATCGGCTGGAATCACCCTGTCGAGGAAATTGTAGAAGGGCGTGGCAGCCTTGATCCAGTACGGGGTGGTGAACGTCGTGATGACGGAGGCTGCGATGACCACAGGATAGATGTGCTTGGGCATCACGCCGAGCGACACACCCACGGAGGCGATGATGAAGGCAAACTCGCCCACTTGGGAGAGCGTGAAGCCCGTCTTGACAGACTCCTCCAGCGTGGCGCCGGCCACCAGAGCGGCTACGGTCTGCACCAACGCCTTCACCACCAAAGTGATAATCACCAGCGACAACACCAGTTTCCAATACTCCGCCAACACCTGCGGGTCCACCATCATACCGACAGAAACGAAAAAGATGGCCCCGAAAAGATCCTTGATGCTTTTGGTCAGGTCAATAATACGTTCGCTTTCAATGGTTTCCGACAAAATAGAGCCGATAACAAACGCCCCCAATGCGGAAGAAAAGCCCACATTGTTGGCAATAATCACCATACCGAAACAGAGGCCGATGGAGATAATCAGCAGGGTTTCGTCATTGATATATTTCTTGGCTTTCCGGAAGAAGGTGGGAATCACGAAAATGCCCACCACGAACCAAAGCACCAGGAAGAAGACGAGTTTGACGATGCTCATCACCATCTCCATTCCTGCAAACTGCTTGCTAGCGGAGGCAGTGGAGAGGAGCACCATCATCACCACAGCCACGATATCCTGGATGATGAGCACCACCATCGTCAAATCCACAAAGGGCTCGTCCTTGAGGTGCATATCGTCGAACGCCTTGATGATAATCGTAGTGGACGACATCGCCAGCATACCGCCGAGGAATATGCTCTGCATCGTCTCCCATCCCATCAGGAAGCCCAAAATCATACCCACGCCCATCATCGCGACTATGCCCAGAAAAGCGGTCACAAAGGCCTTGCTGCCCACGGAGGTCAGCTTGCGGAAGCTGAATTCGAGTCCCAACCCGAAAAGCAGGAAGATGATGCCGATTTCAGACCAGACCTCAATATCGGCGATATCCTTGACGGTCGGGAAGAGGTTGAGGTGAGGGCCCACCAGGATGCCGGCCACGATATAGCCCAGCACCAGGGGTTGTTTGAGAAGCTTGAATATGATGGTCACCACACCCGCTGAAATCAGAATCAGGGCGAGGTCGGAGACGAGGTTCAGGTTTTCTGACATATTGTTTATCTACAGGTTATTATGGTTTTCTTTCTAATATTGGAGGTTGATGCGGCCCACGCATTTGCCCTTGCTGGTCATTTGATAGATGCGGGTTTTGCCTATGACGCGCGGCTCGGGCATCTCGATATGGGAGTGGCCACCTATGATGATATCGATGTCAGGGACATTTTCAGCCAGGGTAAAATCGTTCATCATACTCTCGTCGATGCCCAGGTGGGAGAGGCAGATGATGAGCTGGCAGCCCTGTTGCTTCAGGGCATCCACGCATTGGCGGGCGCGGGCGACGGGATCGAGGTAGCGAGTTCCTGAAGAGACGCTGGGGGACACCAGCGGCTGGAGGTCAGCCAGCAAGCCGAACACGCCGACCTTGAGACCGCCGCATTCCAGCACCACGTAGGGTTTGACCACCTTGCGCAGGAGTTTGTCCGAGAACTCGTAGTTGGCGCAGACAACCGGGAACTTGGCCTTGCGGAGGCGCTTGCCGAGGGCGTGACAGCCGTTGTCGAACTCGTGGTTGCCGAGCGTGACGGCATCGTAGCCCATTGCGTTCATCAGTTTCAGTTCCACATACCCTTTGAAGAAGTTGAAATAGGGGGTGCCTTGGGAGAAGTCGCCGGCATCGAACAGCAGCACGTTGGGGTTTTGTTCGCGGGTTTCGCGGATGAAGGCCTCACGGCGGAGGAAACCGCCCACATTGGTGTCGGCCTTATAGGTAAAGGGTTCTATCTGGCTGTGGGTGTCGTTGGTATGAAGGATGACCAGCTGGCGTTCCTGGGCCTGGAGAGAGATGGAACAGGCTGCCATCCAGAGCATTAGCAATATGGGCAGGATCTTTTTCATCATTTTGGGAATCAGAGTGCAAAAGTAACAAAAAAGCGGGGTTTAGGGGCCCCGCTTTTCTCGTCAAAAAAAATTATTATTACTATATCTCATAGGTTACGCATACAGTTCCGTGAAGATATCGCGCAATGCCTTGCATTCGCGAAGTTCTTGCAACGTAATTTCTGCGTGGCCTTTCGTATAGCCGTTACCGATGATCATCGTCACATCGCTACCCACGCCTTCAGCACCGAGGGCGGCCTTGGTGAAGGAGGTGGCCATAGAGAAGAAATAGACGACGCCGTCGTCCTTCGTGCAGAGCACGGAGGTCATCTCCGTATCGGGGATGTTGACGTTGTTGATGGTGACGTCAGCCATATGGCCGTCGGTGAGTTCAGAGATCTTCTCGAGCATAGCGACGGGGTCGGAGGCGTTGCCAGCGAACACAACATCGCAGAAGCCGAGTTTCTGGAGCCGCTCAGTGGACTTCTGGCTGTGAGTCATACCGATGACTTTGCCAGTCACGCCGACGCGCTTTTTAGCCTCATAGCAGCAGAGCATACCGGACTTGCCGCCGGCGCCGATGATGAGGACCGTGTCGCCCGGTTTGCAGAGCTTGGCAGTCTGTGCGGGAGCTCCAGCCACGTCAAGTGCGGAGAGGGCAAGTTTCTCGGGGAGGTCGGACGGGATCTTGGCATAGATGCCGCTCTCGAAGAGGATGGCCTTGCCTTTGATGTCCACCTGATCAACATCTTCTCGGATCTCAAGGATCTCGTCGATGCGGAGCGGGGTCAGGGAAAGGGAAACGAGCGTGGCAATCTTGTCGCCCTCTTTGAGGTCGATTTTGCCCTTGAGGGCGTCACCAATCTTCTCGACGCGGCCGAGGAGCATACCACCAGAACCGGTGCGGCGGTTGCGGTGCTTGCCCTGGAGTTCCACGTTCAGCAGCATTTCTTTCTTCACTTCTTCCATCACAGCTTCGCGGCTGGCGCCTTCGCCGGCCTGCTGTTTAGCATAGTTGTGAATGTCCGTGAAAGATGCGGAGTCGATATTCAAGGTCTGGACATCGATGAGAATCTCGTTGTCGTAGATCTCGTCCATATTGTTGTCAATCTTATTGGCGGGCTGCGGAAGAACGCCTTTGGGTTCAATCACTCGGTGAGTGCCGTACTTGTTACCTTTCTTTTGCATATACTATTGGTTTTTAGATTTATACTTAATTGCCCTCCTTCATTTGGAAAGCGGTGCAAAAATAGTCTTTTTTTTGAATATCCAAACAGGCTTTTCAAAAAAAATAATACACAATCGTATGTGAAAGACATCCCCCTGTTTTGCCGTCGGAACAGACTGCTATCACGCTATTATTAATATATAGTAACGAAAAAAACAGGACCTGCACAGTCTATTCGTTGCCATAAAAACGATGTTTTGCATTCGGATGAGTGTTCGTCACGACTTTGCAGTGGCATACACATTAACCTTTACGCGCACGGATGTACTCGGAGATTTCGCGGTAGATGTTCCGCAGACGCTCGTCCTCCAGCATACGGATATGCTTGTCCATCACCGCGCGGTCGCCCCGCACGGCCGGGCCGGTTTGTGCTTCAACTGGAGAGAGTTCCTGCAGTTTGTCGAGTGTCTGGCGCATCAGGGGGAGCAGCATCTTGAAATCAAGTCCATTGGCGGCGAGGATTTCGTCAGCGGCACTGGCCATCGCGTTGCTGAAGTTGCAGGCAAACACGGCGGCGAGGTGCAGCACAGCGCGCTGATCCTCCCCCACCCTACGGCTCTGGTCGGAAAGTGCGGTCGCCAGACGCCACACCCGTTCACAGCTCACGCCAAGCCGGTCGTCCTCCACGCACAATGGGACCTCCAGTCCTTCCAAATCGGCATTCTTGGAGATGGTCTGCAAAGGATACAGCACCCCGTACTCGCGGGCGTGGCCTTCGAACACCCTCTGCGACACCGAGCCGGCCGTATGCAGTGCCAGCGGCATCGTGAAGGGTACTTTCTCCAGAACCTCCCGATAGGCATCGTCCTTCACCGTGAAGAGGTACAGGTCGCAGTCGCGGCGCAGCTCCGAGAGGTCGTCGATAGCCTGCGCCCCGACCTTGCCAGCCAGCGCACGCGCCTGGTCCATCCGCCTGCCGTACACCTGCGCGACGGGGAATTCCTGTGAATCCTTCAGGCGCGAGGCCACCCAATGGGCCACATTGCCGGTGCCTATAATCGCAATCATCAGTAGGAGAACTTGCTGCCGCCCACGAACTCGCGCAGGATGGAGAGTCCCGGAATGCTGTCAGGCGGGATACTTTTGAAATAGGAGAGGAACTTGAGCAGGCGCGACGCCTCGGCATACTCCACAGCCGTCTCAGGCACCAGCCGCAAGATAGTGTTGGCGTAGGGTTTCAGCACCCCCAGTTCGAAGACGAGAGAGGTGTTGATCATTTCGTCGGCATTCTCCTGGAAGGGGAAGATGTTCTTCTCCTCCCCGTTGCGCACACTGGGCCAGCGGCGTAGCGTGTCCATCGCCGAATAACCACGATAGTTGTAGTCGCGCACAATACGGCGCAGCAGGCGGTTGTCGGTGGTGGGGATAGGATTCTGACGGTCAATGGATATGGAGGTGAGCGCAGAGACGAAGATCTTGAATTTCACATCATCGGGCACCTGCTCGGTGAGTTTGGGGTTGAGGCAGTGGATGCCCTCGATGACCATTATGGATTTCTCGTCCAGTTGTATCGACTTCCCGTTCCACTCTTTCTTTCCTGTGGTGAAGTTGAAGGTGGGCAGTTCGACACGCTTGCCCTCAATAAGCTCGGTGAGCGTGCGATTGAAGAGGGGCAGGTCGATGGCCTCCACGCACTCGAAGTCGTAGTTGCCGTTCTCGTCCTTGGGGGTCTGCTCACGCTCGAGGAAGAAGTCGTCCACGGAAATCAGGACAGGATGGTAGCCGAGCACGCCGAGCTGGACGGAGATGCGCTTGCAGGTGGTGGTTTTGCCGGAGCTGGAGGGACCACTGATGAGCACCATCTTCACATTCGGTCGGGCTGCAATGGCCTCGGCCACACTGATGATGCGCTTCTCCTGAAACGCCTCCGCCACCAGAATCATCTCCTTGACCTTCTTCTCGTCAATAAGGCGGTTCACGTCGCTGACATAAGAGACGCCCATATGCTCCGCCCAGGCTTTGTTCTGCTGATAGACAGAGAAAAGCTTCGGGTAGTTCCGCGTTTTGGCCATAGCGCTGAATTTCTTGGCTGAAGGGAGTTTCAGGAGCATCCCGTTCTCGTATTTTTCGAGCCCGAACACGGTCAGATAGCTAGTGGAGGGCACCATATAGCCGAAATAGTAGTTGACGGTGTTCTCGAGTTTGTACACGGAGGTGAAGATATGGTCGCGCTGCTTGAAGAGCTCAGTCTTGTCCTCCAGACCGTGACTTTCGAACTCCTCGATGGCATTCGGAGTCATCATCTCGATCCTTTCGAAGGGGATGTTGCGTTTCACGGTCTGCTGCATCGAGTGGAAGAGGCGCTGCACGAGATCTTCGGACAGCGGTTCGTCCAGATTGTCGAGGGTGCAGTAGCGTCCGCCGGAGATGGAGTGCTTGATGCGCAGTTTCACCTTCAGGGGCAGCAGGTCGTGCACGGCCTTGCAGAGGAGGAGATAGAGCGAACGGATATACATATCACGTCCGTATTTGGAATAGTAGTCAAAAAACTGGATGATGGCGGGCTTGTTGATCCGGTAGGAAAGGGCGCGGACCTTGTGGTTGACCAGGGCGCCCAGCATCTGGTGCTCGCCCTCCACGTGACAAAGATGGAGGTATTCCTTCAGGGTCATCCCGTATGTAACATCGTGATGTTGTGCTGTGTTTTCGCAATAAATAGGTACAGTAGCCATTATTCGTGATTTAGGCGGCAAAGATAATAAAAAAGCACACGCCGTTTGTAAAATTTCCTTATCTTTGCCGCTGTTTTCAAAAGAGCAGGGACATAGTTTTCGGCCTTTAGGACAACACACCAGACAACATATTGTCAACCAAAATATTAGCCATAATGTCCGAAATAGAAATCAACCAATACCGACTAACCGATACGGAGGAACCCACCGATGAAATGTTGGCTTACATTATGCACGAGGTGGCGGAGGAGGCCCGCATCACGAATGAAGAGGCACATAAACAGTATTTTGCTGAAATCAAAGAGATGTATCAACAAGAATATGGTTGCATCAATGGGAGATAGGAAACCTGTTCTGATAGTAGTGGCCGGACCCAACGGTTCGGGCAAAACCTCTGTAACAAATAAAATCTTGCACCATCAGTGGTTGGAAAACTCTATATATATCAATCCTGACGTTGTGGCACAGGAACGTTTTGGGGATTGGAACTCCAAAGATGCCATTATGAAAGCGGTAAAATACTGTGAAGACTGGCGAGAACAATGTCTTGCAGAACAAAAAAACCTAATATTTGAGACCGTATTGTCTGCGAATGATAAAGTTGATTATATAGAAAGAGCAATGGCGGCTGGCTTTTTTGTCAGACTGTTCTTTGTATGCACAAGTTCTCCAACTATAAATGCTGCCCGTATTGCAAATAGAGTTATGAAAGGTGGACACGATGTCCCCATCACAAAGATAGTGTCTCGGTATCAGAAATCATTGTCTCGATGCAGATACCTTGTTCAAAAGGTAAACCGAGCTTACTTATATGATAACTCCATTGATAATTCCGATGCAAAACTGCTTGTTCGTTTTGCAGATGGTAAAATCATTAAACATTACGTAGAGCAAATGCCCGAATGGGCAGCTAATATTTGCGAATAAATAATTGATCACCTAAACAGAAATGTAGTAGCGATTGATTTTTGGCGACGACGTGACCACATCACCCCTTGGCACTCGAGCGGCCGCACTGTCGCCAAGAACTGCCAGATGCTGTGCCGGGAATGCAACAGGAGGAAAAGTGGAAAATAGTCGCCATCATTTTCTTATGAATCTCAAGCAACCTTATTCATTTTTTGTTTTGAAAAAAGAAAAAAAACTTATTTTTGCGGCTTGCTTTTTTGAGCAAAAAGAAGATTATTCTATAATAATGAATATTGTCTGAAAGCCGCCCGATGAAAAACATCCTCCACTTATACTCCGAAAGCACTTTTGACTCTGACCTGAAGGCCTTGGTTTCGCGCACTCAAGGGACCATCCAGAACATCGGCGTCTTCCTTCCGCAAAACGAGGGATGCGTCGCCACTCCCGCCCCCGAACTTTCCATCCCCGTACACAGTTCCCCCACCCCTCTGGATTCCACCAAGCACTTCCAATACGACCAGGCGGTACGGAAATGCGCCGCATTCGTGGGACAGCAGGTCAACCTTTCGGAGGTGTCGCTCATCCACGCCCACTCGCTTCTGGCTGGCGGCACCTTGGCACACGCCCTGCTTTTGCAACACGGCACACCCTATATAGCAGCCGTCACGATGGAGGACATCCGTTTCTGGCACGACAACCCTCTCCGCAGCCGGAAACTTCTGGTCACTGTGCTCGAAAAGGCCACCCGCGTCATCTTCCTCAACAACAACTTCCAGGATTTCGTCGCAAGCCGGCTCAGCGACTCGGATGCCGACCGCATCTTCAGTCGCGCGCTGACCCTCCACAACGGCCTCGACCCCTTCTGGCTGCAGAACATACACATCCACAAGCCGGTTTCTATGATACATATCCGCCTGCTCATCGCCGGCGACCAGCTGTCACCCAAGAGTCTGCCGCCCGTGCTGAAGGCCGTGCAGCTGCTGCGCAAGCGCAACTATGATGTGTCGCTGACCGTGGTGGGCTGCGCGCAGCAAAGTGCGGTGGACAAGGACCCTTCGGTCCGTTTTCTGCCCTCCCCCACCCTCGAGGGACTCTTCCAAATCCTTCGGGAGAGTGACATCTATATCACTCCCGCGCCCCAACACGCCACGCGGCAGTACTATGCCGAGGCGCTGTCGCAGGGGCTTCCCCTCCTCTACGACCCGCACAACGGCCCCGACGGGCTCAGTCCCGACGGCAAAATCGGCTACGCCACCCACACGCAATCCGCCGACGACCTGGCCGGGAAAATCCTGCTCGTGGGCGAGCGCTACGCCACCATCGAGCAGCACATCACCGACCTGCACCCGCTGCACCTCTTCAACTGGGACGAGATTTACCGGGGGTACTTGAGGGTGTATGACTCGGTGGGGGGAGTTTAGACTTTAGACGTGATACTATATGTCAATGCCTAAATAAGGTTGACCGTTCGTCTCTTATTTTTCATTGCATATTT